>ENA-OQCE01000582-OQCE01000582.1-human-gut-metagenome-genome-assembly--contig:-NODE-582-length-17508-cov-7.681491_pt1 | contig 17508 bp, 25 predicted proteins | sample MGYA00242495_ERZ504572 | MGnify/ENA primary metagenome ERZ504572 (study PRJEB26092, sample SAMD00036228) | human gut metagenome | host: Homo sapiens | study: EMG produced TPA metagenomics assembly of...
CGTAAAGGTTAATTACTGGATGCCTTTTGTCTACGGGCAGGGACTTCATGATGCATCCTGCAATCATCCTTTGGCGGGAACCGTTATAAAACCAACGGAAGCCACGGCTCATCAATTTGCCTAAGAATCAGGCAGCACTGATCTATAACACCATTGATGCAGGTTATCCGATCATTATTTACTGATAGGAGCAAAAAAGCTTCGGAGAGATCCGGAGCTTTTTTTATGCTCGAAAATGAAAATTATCATGGAAGCAGGATCGTAAATGATAAGGTTTTTCAAAAGTACGTTAAAAAAAACACAAAAAATATTGAAAAAGTCTTGTCGAAACAGAAATAACGTGATATGATGATTTCGGAAATCGAGCTAATACACTTCTTTATTGCGGAGAAAGAGTGTTTTTCTCTTTTATTTGGGTGCAAATTGATAAAAAAACTCAAATAAGTGTTAGTTGAGATTTCATTTTTTTATTCATGTATTGTTAAAAAAAAGACAATATATGAACGAGAATATCTACTATAAACGTCAGATTTTAGACTAAGAAAGGATAATGAAAGGTATGAAGTACAGTTATTATCCGGGTTGCACCCTGAGAACAAAGGCCAGAGATCTGGATGAGTATGCCAGAGCCAGTGCCACAGCCCTTGGGTTTGAGCTTGAGGAAATCGAGGACTGGCAGTGCTGTGGTGGTGTTTATCCGCTTGGCACAGATGAGATCGCCACAAAGCTTTCTTCCGTCCGTGCGCTGAACCAGGCAAAAGAAAAAGGCCAGGATCTGGTGACGATCTGTTCTGCCTGTCATCATGTGATCAAGCGTGTCAATGATGATATGAAAAATGTGGAAGATATCCGGACCAGAGCCAACAACTATATGCAGCTGGAAGCTCCCTATGAAGGAGAGACAACCGTTCTCCATTATCTGGAGGTTCTCCGGGACAGAGTCGGTTTTGATAAACTGAAAGAAAAAGTAGTAAATCCTCTTACCGGAAAGAAGATCGGAGCCTATTACGGATGTCTGCTTCTGAGACCTGGAAAGATCATGGCATTTGATGATCCGGAAAATCCAAGGATCATGGAAGATTTTATCCGTGCCCTTGGCGCTGAGCCTGTGATCTATCCTTACAGAAATGAATGCTGTGGAGGATATATATCCCTGAAAGAAAAAGAAATGTCACAGAATATGTGTGAAAAGATTGAAGAAAGCGCAGCAGGCTTTGGCGCAGATATGCTGATTACTGCCTGTCCGCTCTGCAAATACAATCTGAATAAAAATTCCGGAAATAAAATGCCGGTTTACTATTTTACAGAGCTTCTGGCAGAAGCCCTTGGCGTCAAAGAGGAGGTGGCAAAATGAGAGATAACCATTCTGCTGCGGAAAAAATAAAGGAGATCAGCGGGACCAATCCTCTGAAATGTATGAAGTGTGGCAAATGCTCTGCTACCTGCCCATCCTTTGACGAGATGGATATCAAGCCTCATCAGTTTGTGTCCTACGTGATCAATGAAAATATCGAAGCACTTGTAAATTCAGCATCCCTGTGGAAATGTCTTTCCTGTTTTGCCTGTGTGGAGCGCTGTCCGCGAGACGTAAAACCCGGAAAGATCATTGACGGGGCAAGACAGCTGGTTGTTCGGGAAAAAGGCGGAGACTATCTTTCACCAAATGAAATTCCGGAGCTTCTTGATCCGGAGCTTCCTCAGCAGCTGCTTGTAAGTGCGTTCAGAAGATACAGGAGGTGAGAAAGTGCAGAGAATCGGTGTATTTGTCTGTCATTGCGGAAGTAATATTGCCGCTACGGTAGACGTGAAAAAGGTTGTGGAGATCATTGCAAAAGAGCCAGGAGTTGTCCATGCAGAAGATTATCAGTATATGTGTTCTGAAGCAGGACAGTCCAGGATCCAGGAAGCCATCCGTGAAAAAAATCTCACAGGAGTGGTTGTCTGTTCCTGTTCTCCGCGTATGCATGAGGCAACTTTCCGTAAAGCAGCGGAAAAGGCCGGCCTGAATCCATATATGGTGGAGATCGCAAATATCCGTGAGCACTGTTCCTGGATCCACAAGGATATGCAGGAGGCTACGGAGAAGGCCGTGATCCTTGCAAGAGCAGCAGTAGCAAAAGTCAATTTAAATGCTCCTCTTCAGCCGGGAGAAAGCCAGGTTACAAAGAGAGCCCTGATCATCGGAGGCGGTATCGCCGGAATCCAGACGGCTCTTGATATTGCCGATGCAGGCTATGAAGTTGATATTGTGGAAAAAACACCAAGTATCGGCGGAAGAATGTCACAGCTTGACAAAACCTTCCCTACTCTGGATTGCTCCGCATGTATCCTTACTCCAAAAATGGTGGAGGCTGCAGCTCACGAAAAGATCAATATCTATACATACAGTGAAGTAGAAAAAGTTGCAGGTTTTGTAGGAGATTTTACTGTTGATATCCGCAAAAAAGCGCGAAGTGTCAACATGGACAAATGTACAGGCTGTGGAGTCTGCCAGGAAAAATGTCCTTCCAAAAAGATTCCAAATGAGTTCAACAGAGGGCTGAACAACCGGTCAGCTATTTATACTCCGTTTGCACAGGCGATTCCAAATGTTCCTGTGATCGACAGAGAGCATTGCCTGAAATTTAAGACAGGCAAATGTGGTGTCTGCTCCAAAGTATGTCAGGCAGGAGCCATTGATTACGACCAGCAGGATGAGATCGTAACACAGAAATACGGAGCGATCGTGGTGGCAACCGGATTTGATACCATCAAGCTTGACAAATATGATGAATACGCATATAGCCAGAGCAAGGATGTGATCACATCTCTGGAGCTGGAGCGTATCATGAATGCTGCAGGACCTACAAAAGGACATCTTGAGCGCCTTTCCGATGGAAAAGCACCGAAGGAGATCGTATTTATCCAGTGTGTTGGAAGCCGTTGCTCCGATGACCGCGGGAAGCCATACTGTTCCAAGATCTGCTGTATGTACACAGCTAAGCATGCCATGCTGATCCGTGATAAATATCCGGATACCAATGTGACGGTATTTTATATTGATGTCCGTACACCTGGTAAAAACTTCGATGAGTTTTACAGAAGAGCAGTTGAGCAGTATAACGTAAACTACATCAAAGGTCAGGTAGGAAAAGTAATTCCGCAGCCGGATGGAACACTTCTTGTTCAGGGCTCGGATCTTCTTGATAATAAGCAGATCTTTAAGAAAGCAGATATGGTAGTTCTTGCAACAGCTATTGAGCCAAATCCGGATGTACGTAAGATCGCTACTATGCTTACTGCAAGTATTGACACCAACAATTTCCTTACAGAAGCTCATGCAAAGCTTCGTCCTGTAGAATCACCGACAGCAGGAATTTTCCTTTCCGGTGTATGCCAGGGACCAAAGGATATACCGGAGACAGTTGCCCAGGCAGGAGCTGCGGCTGTAAAGGCCATAGGGCTTCTTGCAAAGGACAAGCTGACAACCAATCCATGTACGGCAAGATCCGACGAGCTTCTCTGTAACGGATGCTCTACCTGTGCAAATGTATGTCCTTACGGAGCGATTTCCTATGAGGAGAAACAGGTCAACGATCACGGTATCCGTGAGACAAGAAGAGTTGCGGTTGTCAATACAGCACTTTGCCAGGGCTGCGGTGCCTGCACAGTAGCCTGCCCGTCAGGAGCCATGGACCTTCAGGGCTTCTCCAACAGACAGATTATCGCGGAGGTGGATGCAATATGTCGATAGAAACAAAGGAAGAATTCAGACCAAAGATCGTGGCATTCTGCTGTAACTGGTGCAGTTACGCCGGAGCAGACCTTGCCGGAAGCAGCCGTTTGAGCTATCCGGCGGATGTAAAGATCATCCGTGTTCCATGTTCCTGCCGTGTCAATCCCATGTTCATCCTCCGTGCCTTTGAAAAAGGAGCCGATGGTGTGATCATGTGCGGATGCCATCCGGGAGACTGCCATTACAGTACCGGAAACTATTATGCAAGAAGACGTATGACACTTCTGTTTTCAATGCTGGATTATATTGGGGTGGAAAACGGAAGAACACGTGTGGAATGGGTATCTGCCGCAGAAGGCGTGAAATTTTCACAGACTATGAATGAGTTTGTTGAGAAGATCCATTCCCTTGGTAAAAACGTGAGATTGGAGGATATAAGATGCAGGAGCTGATAAAACGTGCAAAAGAACTGCTTGCAGATGGCACGGTAGTCCGGGTTCTTGGGTGGAAAGCCGGAGATCTTGCCTTTAATCCGGAACCAGCCTATTTTGAAACACCGGAATCTCTGGAGGATTTTGTCTATGATGGATTCTGCGGTGCCAATTTAAGCAAATATATGATCGAAGCTTCCAAGCTGGAAGGAAAAACCATGGTCTGTCTGAAGCCCTGCGATACATATAGCTTTAACCAGCTTTTGAAAGAGCATCGTGTAGACAGAGAAAAAGCCTATATCGTAGGTGTTGGCTGTAAAGGAAAGCTGGATATTGAAAAGATCCGCAAAATGGGGATCAAGGGTATCCGGGGAATTTCCGGAGCAGAGATTACCGGAGATGCAGAGACATTGACTGTGGATACTGTTTACGGAGAAAAAACCTGTGCATACAAAGATGCCATGCTGGAACGCTGCCATGTATGTAAAGGAAAAGAGCATAAAATTTACGATGAACTGATCGGTGAGTCAAAGGAGACAAAGGACGCTGACCGTTTCGCAGAAGTTGAGCGGATCGAGGCAATGAGTCCGGAAGAAAAATTTGCATTCTGGCAGAGCGAGCTGAGTAAATGTATCCGCTGTAATGCCTGCCGTAATGTATGTCCGGCCTGCAGCTGCCGCAAATGCGTTTTTGACAGCAACAAGTTCGACAGCGCCCAGAAGGCAAATGTGGATTCCTTTGAGGAAAAGATGTTCCATGTGATCCGTGCCTTCCATGTAGCCGGAAGATGTACGGACTGTGGCGAGTGCAGTAGAGTCTGCCCGCAGGGAATTCCCCTTCATCTGTTTAACCGTAAGTTTATCAAGGATATTGATGCGTTTTACGGTGAGTATCAGGCAGGCGAGGATGCGGAGTCAAAGGGTCCGCTTACCAGCTTTACCTTTGATGATGTAGAGCCAGGGATCGTGGCAGAAAGGGGATAATGTATGCATAAGATCGCAGTAGAAAATCTGCCGGCATTATTCCGGAAAATTGCCGCAGACCAGGAATTATATTTACCGGTAAAGGTAAGTGAGCAGGTGAACTTCAAGGCATGGAGCGAGGATGCAGAAGTTTCCCTTGAAACACTGAAAACCGTGAAATCACCGAAGGATGCTTTCTTTCCGCAGAGTGAAAATCTCTATACCTGTAAAAAAGACGGAAAAAATATCAGCATTGAGCCTCAGGCACTAAAAGACCAGAATTTTGTCGTATTCGGAATGAGAGCCTGTGATGTACAGGGCGTGAAAGTTCTCGACAAGGTGTTCCTTGGGGATCCGGTGGATACTTTTTACCAGGCAAGAAGAGAACATGGAACTATTGTAGCGCTTGCCTGTCATGAACCGGAGGAAAGCTGCTTCTGTAAAGTATTTGGCATTGATGCTGCAGATCCGGAAGCAGATGTTGCAGCCTGGATCATCGAGGGAGAGCTTTTCTGGAAGCCTCTCACAGAGAAGGGAAATGCTCTGACAGAAGCTGTGAAGGAGCTTTTGGCAGATGCTGATGAGACAAAGGTAGAAGAGGAGAAGAAGGCAATCCGTGGTATTATCGAGCTTCTTCCATATACACATCTTTCACTGGAAGGATGGGCGCAGGAAGAATACATGGACCGTTTCAATTCTCCTGTATGGGAGAAACTGTACAAGCCTTGTCTTGCCTGCGGAACCTGTACCTTCGTATGTCCGACCTGTCAGTGCTATGACATTAAGGATTACGACACAGGGCACGGTGTTCACCGTTACCGCTGCTGGGATTCCTGCATGTACTCTGATTTTACCATGATGGCTCACGGAAACAACCGTACCAGCCAGATGCAGAGATTCCGTCAGAGATTTATGCATAAGCTTGTTTATTATCCGTTAAATAATGACGGCATGTTCTCCTGTGTTGGCTGCGGCCGCTGCGTGGAGAAATGTCCGGAATCTTTAAATATCGTAAAAGTCATCAAGGCCTTTGAAAAACAGGGAGGTGAAAAGAATGAGTGAATGTACCTGTCATAAAAATTATACACTGGATACGCTGATCCCCAAGGTTGGCGTGATCACAGATATCCGTCAGGAGACACCGGATGTAAAAACCTTCCGTGTGGAAGCTCCGGAGGGTGGAAAGCTTTTCGAGCATATGCCAGGACAGTGTGCCATGGTCTGTGCACCAGGCGTCAGTGAAGGTATGTTTTCCATTACTTCTTCTCCGACTGTAAAGGATTATCAGGAATTCAGCATCAAAAAATGCGGATCCCTTACCGATCATCTCCACAGCCTTCAGGTTGGAGATGAGATTGCAGTCCGCGGACCATACGGAAATCATTTTCCGGTGGAAGATAAGTTAAAGGGAAAAAATCTCCTGTTCATCGCAGGTGGAATCGGTCTGGCACCTCTTCGTTCCGTGATCAATTATGTGCTGGATAACCGTGAGGATTACGGAACAGTAGATATTCTCTATGGTTCCCGTTCCGCAGATGATCTGGTGCAGCTTAAGGAAATCCAGGAAGTATGGATGAAAACAGAAGGTGTAAATGTATATCTTACCATTGACCGCGAGCAGGAAGGCTGGGACGGTCATGTAGGATTTGTTCCGAATTATCTGAAGGAGATTGGTTTTGATACCAATAAGACCGCTCTGGTCTGCGGTCCGCCGATCATGATCAAATTCGTTCTGGCAGGACTGGAAGAGCTGGGCTTCTCCAGAGATCAGGTATATACCACACTGGAGCTTCGTATGAAATGCGGTGTCGGAAAATGCGGCCGCTGCAACATCGGAGACAAATACGTCTGCAAAGACGGCCCGGTATTCCGATGTGATGAGGTGGATGAATTACCTAATGAGTACTAAGTTATAGATTGCACCTTAAGAAACTTTCAAATATATGCGCTGGTTATAGCCAGTACACAGCCATGTGGAACAGCCATCTCGCTAAGATGCCCATTTTAGGAGCGGTTTTAGCGGCGCTGAAATCCAGTACTTACGAAGACTTAGGAGTGAAGGCTCTCCTGAACTCCTTAGTCGCAGTTAGTACTTAGTTCAGCAGAGCGTTGCGACGGGCACGTGTGAGATGGCTGTTCCACATGGCGTACGATTTGGATAAAAGAAAGGACACCAACATGGAAAATAATATGGTAAACGTATATTTTTTCGGTAAAAAATACAGCGTTCCCGGTGATCTGACCATTATGACAGCTATGGAATATGCCGGTTATACATTAAAAAGAGGATGCGGCTGCAGACACGGATTCTGCGGTGCCTGCGCGACCATCTACAGGATCAAGGGACAGAATGAGCTGAAAACCTGTCTCGCCTGTCAGACACAGGTGCAGGAGGGAATGTATGTGGCAAGTATCCCGTTCTTCCCTACAGACAAGAGACTTTATAATATAGAAGATCTTAAGCCGAACCAGCAGGTAATGATGGAGCTTTATCCGGAGATCTACAGCTGCATCGGATGCAATGCCTGCACAAAGGCCTGTACACAGGACTTAAATGTCATGCAGTATATTGCATATGCTCAGAGAGGCGAGCTTGAAAAATGTGCAGAGGAATCCTTTGACTGTGTAAGCTGCGGCTGCTGTTCCGTAAGATGTCCGGCAGGAATTTCCCATCCGATGGTAGGCCTTCTGGCAAGACGTCTCACCGGAAAATATATTGCGCCGAAAAGCGAGCATCTGGAGAAACGTGTGGAAGAGATCCACGAGGGCAAATTTGACGATATGATCGAGAAGATCATGCAGAAGCCGATCACAGAGATGCAGGAACTTTACAACAGCAGAGAAATCGAGAAGTAGGAGGGCGTAAAACATGTATGCACCATATCCAGAAAATATGATGGAATCCATCAAAAAGGTAGAGGCTACAAGAGCGGAGCGTATGGCAACAGAGCCAAGACGTCTGAGTGCAGATGAGAAAGATGCTCTTCTCAAAAAATTCCATCCGGACTATAACCCGGATGCATTTGCAGAGATCAAGGTAGGACCGAACAAGGGACAGAAAGCACCACTGGAACTGACAAAAATGCTCCATTCAGAAAGCCGTCTGCTCAACGAAAAAATCGATCTTACAAAAATCGATTATGATGTAGATGTACTGATCATCGGCGGTGGCGGAGCAGGCTCTTCCTGTGCCATCGAGGCCCACAACGCAGGTGCCAACGTTATGATCGTTACAAAGCTCCGTATCGGTGATGCCAACACCATGATGGCAGAAGGCGGGATCCAGGCAGCAGATAAAGAAAATGATTCCCCGGTACAGCATTATCTGGACTGCTTTGGAGGCGGACATTTTGCAGCAAAACCGGAGCTTGTAAAAAGACTGGTAATGGAAGCACCGGATGCGATCAAATGGCTCAACGACCTTGGTGTTGAGTTTGATAAAGCAGAAGACGGAACCATGGTCACTACACATGGCGGCGGTACCTCCAGAAAGAGAATGCATGCTGCAAAGGATTATTCCGGATCAGAGATCATGCGTACTATCCGTGATGAGGTCTTAAATCTTAAGATCCCGGTAGTGGAATTTACCTCCGCTGTAGAACTTCTGAAGGATGAAAAAGGTCAGACTGCCGGTGCAGTCCTTCTCAACATGGAAACCGGAGACTATTCCGTTGCAAGAGCAAAAACAGTTGTAATTGCAACCGGTGGTGCAGGAAGAATGCATTATCAGGGATTCCCGACCTCCAATCACTACGGAGCAACTGCTGACGGACTCGTACTTGGATACAGAGCAGGCGCTTCCCTTCTTTACCAGGATTCTATCCAGTATCATCCAACAGGTGCGATCTATCCGTCACAGATCCTTGGTGCCCTGGTAACAGAGAAGGTTCGTTCCGTTGGTGCACAGCTTGTAAATGCAAACGGAGAAGCTTATATCCATCCGCTGGAAACCCGTGACGTAAATGCTTCCGGTGTTATCCGCGAGTGTGAGGAAGGCCGTGGCGTGGAAGTTCCAGGTGGACGAAAAGGTGTATGGCTGGATACTCCGATGATCGAGATCCTGGGCGGTGAGGGAACTATCGAAAAGAGGATCCCTGCCATGTTCCGTATGTACATGAATTACGGCATTGATATGAGAAAAGTCCCGATCGTGATCTACCCGACCCTTCATTATCAGAACGGCGGACTTGAGATCAACGGAGACGGCTTTACAAAAGAAATCCCGAACCTTCTGGTTGCAGGAGAGGCAGCAGGCGGAATCCACGGAAGAAACCGACTGATGGGAAATTCTCTTCTTGACGTAATTGTATTTGGAAGAAATGCAGGTAAAAAAGCAGCTGCCAAATGCAAAGAGGTAGAGCTTGGCACCATGAACCTGGATCATATCAGAAAATATGAAGAGGAACTGAAAAATGCAGGAGTTGATACAGGAGACGTATCTCCTATGCTTCTGCCGAAATATGCCCGCCACGAACGTTAAGTTAAAAATATGTTATGATAATAAAAACATATGAGATAAGCGAAAGGAGTCTATTATGAGAGAAATCGAAGTAAGCAGACTTACAGAGGTTATCGAAAAACTCTGTATCGAAGCCAATGAACATCTCCCGGAAGATGTGAAGGATGCTATCAAAACCTGCCGTGCCTGCGAGGACGGCGAGATCGCAAAAGGTGTCCTTGATAACATTATCGAGAATTTTGATATTGCGGACAGTGAGAATGTTCCGATCTGTCAGGATACCGGAATGGCATGCGTATTCCTTGAAATTGGTCAGGATGTCCACTTTACAGGCGGAGATTTAAATGATGCCATCAATGAAGGTGTACGCCGCGGATACGATAAAGGTTACTTGAGAAAATCCGTTGTCAAGGATCCGGTACGCCGTGGAAACACAGGTGACAATACACCGGCTATGATCTATACAGAGATCGTTCCTGGAGATCAGGTGAAAGTAACTGTAGGACCAAAAGGCTTCGGAAGCGAGAATATGAGCCAGATCCGTATGTTCAAGCCATCTGCAGGCCTTCAGGGAATCAAGGATTTCATTCTTGAGGCTGTAGAAACTGCAGGTCCGAACCCATGTCCGCCTATGGTAGTTGGTGTTGGTATCGGAGGAACTTTTGACAAATGTGCACTTCTTGCAAAGAAAGCGCTGATGCGTCCTCTGAATACAGAGAACCCGGATCCTTACTATGCAGATCTTGAGAAAGAGATGTTGGAGAAGATCAACAAGCTTGGTATCGGACCTCAGGGCTTTGGCGGAAAGACCACAGCTATCGGTCTGAACATTGAGACTATGCCTACTCATATCGCAGGTATGCCATGTGCAGTTAACATCAACTGCCATGTAACACGTCATAAAACGGAGGTGCTTTAATATGGAAAGAAGAAAGATCACACTGCCTCTGACAAGAGAGCTGGCAAGAACTCTCCATGCAGGCGACCAGGTTTTACTGACAGGAACCATCTATACATCCCGTGATGCAGGTCACAAGAGAATGTGCGAGGCCCTTGCAAAAGGAGAAAAGATTCCTTTTGACCCTACAGATGCTACCATTTACTATGTAGGTCCGACTCCGGCAAAGCCAGGCGAAGTCATCGGCTCCGCAGGCCCTACAACCAGCGGCCGTATGGATGCCTATGCACCGACCATGATGTCCGTAGCGCCAGAGGAATGATCGGAAAAGGTGCCCGCCTTCCGGAAGTCGTAGATGCAATGAAAAAATATGACGGCGTATATTTCGGAGCCATCGGCGGTGCAGGTGCACTTCTTGCAAAATGCATCAAAAAAGCAGAGCTTATTGCTTACGAAGACCTTGGAGCAGAAGCACTCCGCAAGCTTTATGTGGAAGACATGCCGCTTGTAGTCATCATTGACAGCGAGGGAAATAACCTCTACGAAGAGGGGCGTGCAGAGTACCTGAAAGACCACGCAGAATAATCTTTTGCTCTACAATATGATATTGTGATATATTTCAAAAAGGAATAAAAAGGATAAAAGTCCGACAGTAAATGCTGAAGATCCGTGCAGAAGCATTTATTGTTGGGCTTTTTAATTTTATCATTTCACTTTTAATTTAATCATTCTTGCGAAAATGATCAAATTAAAGTTGACAATGATAAGATTGATTTATATACTTGAAGTAAATAAAATCCAAAAAGAGTTATAAAGAAGGTGATGGAAAATATATGAGACAGTTTGATTATCGGGAAAAGTGGAAAAATCTGTTGACTCCTGAAATTGTATCTTATCTGACACAGATACATGAATTTAAGGGAGAACAAACTCTTTTTATTGAGGCCAAAGCAGATACTCTTACACAATTAGTTGAAATCGCTAAAATTCAAAGTACGGAAAGTTCCAACAAAATAGAAGGTATTTATACATCAGACATCAGATTGCGGGAATTGGTAAAAGACAAAACAAGGCCAAGGACAAGAAATGAACAGGAAATTGCCGGATACAGAGATGTATTGAATACAATTCATGAAAGCCATGACCATATCCCACCAAAGTCTGCGATTATTTTACAGCTTCACAGAGATTTGTATAAATTTGAAAGTTACAATATTGGAGGGAAATATAAAACTGCAGATAATGTCATTGAGGAAGAAGATTCTCAGGGAATAAAAAAATACGGTTTAAACCAGTACCAGCTGGGAAACACCGGAAGCAATGGAGGAACTATGCAGAGCATTTGAAGAGGCAATGGCAACAGGAGAAATAGATCCGCTTCTTTTGATTCCAATGTTTATTCTGGATTTCCTATGCATACATCCGTTTAATGACGGCAATGGAAGAATGAGCCGTTTACTTACACTGTTACTTTTGTACAGATCCGGCTATATTGTTGGAAAATATATCAGTATCGAAAGAATGATAGAAAATTCAAAGGAATTATACTATGAATGTTTAAGGGAAAGTTTTGAGAACTGGTATGAGAATAAGAATGATTATATACCATTTGTAAAATATATGCTTGGCGTTATCGTAGGAGCATACAGAGAGTTTTCTTCAAGAATAAAATTGCTGATAACGCAGAATATATCAAAACCGGAGCGAATAGAAGAGATTATAAAAAACACTCTGGGAACAATTACAAAAAAGGAAATCGCAGAAAAGTGTCCGGATATTAGTGTGGTAACGATACAGAGAACACTGGCAGAATTACTGACAGCAGAAAAAATTTTAAAAAATCGGCGGCGGCAGGTATACGAAATATACCTGGAATAATGAACGATAGATGGGAGATAAAAAATGATCACTGGTGAATTAAAAAACAAAATAGATGGTTTATGGGATATATTTGCGGCAGGAGGACTTGTCAATCCACTGGAAGTAATCGAACAGATTACATACCTGATGTTTATTCATGATCTGGATGATTCCGATAATATGCGTGCAAGAGAAAGTGCAATGCTTGGTTTGCCATTTCAGAGTATTTTTTTCCGGAGAAGTAAAAATAGGTGAGAGAACAATTGACGGAAGTCAGCTGAAGTGGTCCGTATTCCATGATTTTCCGGCAGACAGAATGTATATGATTATGCAGGAATGGGTATTTCCGTTTATAAAAAATCTTCATAATGATAAAAACAGTGCATATTCCAAATATATGGACGATGCGATCTTTAAGCTTCCGACACCACTCCTTTTATCCAAAGTGGTGGATTCTCTGGATGAAATTTACAAACTTATGAATGAAATCCAGACAGCAGATGTCAGAGGAGATGTATATGAATATCTTCTTTCAAAAATAGCTCAGTCCGGACGAAACGGACAGTTCCGTACACCAAGACATATTATCCGGATGATGGTTGGGATGATGGACCGTCCAGCGATGAAATTATCTGTGATCCGGCATGTGGAACCTCAGGTTTTCTGGTTGCAGCAGGAGAATATCTGAAGGAAAAAAGAAAAGAAGAAATTTTTTATGATAAGCAGAAAAAAGATCATTACATGAATCATATGTTCCATGGATACGATATGGACCGCACCATGCTTCGTATTGGAGCTATGAATATGATGACTCACGGAATAGAAAATCCTTATATTGAGTATCGGGATAGCTTATCTGATCAGAATGCAGATAAAGATCAGTATTCTCTTGTGCTGGCAAACCCACCTTTTAAAGGAAGCTGGATGCAGAGTCCGTTTCCGGAGATCTTCTTAAGGTTTGTAAGACAAAGAAAACAGAACTTTTATTTCTGGCTTTGTTTTTGAGGATTATGAAAATTGGAGGAAGATGCGCTTGTATTGTACCAGATGGTGTACTTTTCGGATCATCACGGGCACATAAATCCATCCGTAAGGAAATCGTTGAGAATCAAAGACTGGAAGCTGTAATATCCATGCCTTCCGGTGTATTTAAACCCTATGCAGGAGTATCCACAGCGATCCTCATTTTTACAAAAACAGAACACGGTGGAACAGATCAGGTATGGTTCTACGATATGAAAGCAGATGGATTCAGTCTGGACGATAAACGTACTCCGGTCACAGAGAATGACATTCCGGATATTATAGAGCGTTTCAAAAATCTTGATAAAGAAGCAGAACGGAAGCGAACAGACCAGTCATTTATGGTACCGAAAAAAGATATTGTGGAAAATAACTATGACCTCAGTATCAATAAATACAAAGAAATTGAATACACCCCGGTGGAATATCCGCCAACATCAGAAATCATGGCCAATATCCGGGAACTGGAGCTAGAGATTGGAAAAGAAATGGATGAGTTGGAGAGGTTGTTGGGATTATAAGAGAAAGGATGGCAGATTCGAAAATTCGGGTTTGTAGGGGTGAATAAATGAATTATGTGATGCTAAAAGATGTCTGTGCTATTAATATGGGACAGTCACCTGATTCAAAGAGTTATAACGATACTGGTGATGGTGTTCCATTCTTTCAAGGAAATGCAGATTTTGGTGCAAGGTATCCTGTTACAAGAAAATGGTGTTCAGAGCCAACGAAAATGGCAGCTCCAAATGACATTCTTATTTCTGTAAGAGCACCTATTGGAGCAATGAACTATGCAAGGGAAAATTGTTGTATAGGTCGAGGACTTGCAGCATTAACACCTGATAAGTCAAAGGCTTTACCAGAGTTTATCTTTTGGTTGCTTAAAGGAAAAAATGCTGAATTAAACAGCAAAGGAACAGGAAGTACATTTAAGGCTATTAGTCGAAAAGTGCTTGAAGAGATTATGATTCCAGAAATTTCTTTGGAAAAACAGATAGAGTTTTCAGAAATATTAGAAAGAGTATATGGAGTTATTCAAGCAAGAAAAGAAGAACTTCAGAAACTGGATGAACTTATCAAAGCCCGATTTGTCGAGCTGTTTGGAGACCCTAGAAGTAATCCGTTTGGATTCGAGAAGAAGATGTTAAAAGATACGTGCAAAGTTATTACTGGCAATACACCTTCACGAGCAATAGCAGAATATTATGGTGATTATATAGAATGGATAAAGACAGATAATATTGTTTCTGGAATTCTTAATCCAACTCAAGCGACAGAGAGTTTGTCTGAAAAGGGTATGAATGTTGGACGTACAGTTGAAAAGGATTCTATTCTTATGGCTTGTATTGCTGGAAGTATAGCAAGTATTGGTAGAGTTTGCATTACAGATAGAACAGTGGCATTTAACCAGCAGATTAATGCAGTAGTACCTGAACAATACAATATTTTGTTTTTGTATGTGCTGCTTCAGATGTCCAAGGATTATCTTGTGGAAGATATAAATATGGCATTAAAAGGTATATTGTCTAAATCGAAGCTTGAGGAAAAAGAGTTTATTATTCCACCGATGGATTTGCAGGAACAGTTTTCCGACTTCGTCAAACAAGTCGACAAATCAAAAGTTAAAGTGCAAAAAGCACTGGATGAAACACAAAAGTTATTCGATAGTCTGATGCAACAATACTTTGGCTAGAAAGGGGAGAAGCTGAATGGCGATAATGACGGTGTACCATGGTGGATATCAGGCTGTAGAGAAAACGGAAATCAGAAAAGGTCGTAATACAAAAGATTTTGGAACTGGTTTTTACTGTACGATTATAAAAGAACAGGCTCAAAGATGGGCCAGGAGATATGACACGAAGGTCGTATCTGTATATGATGTGTATTTAAAACCGGATCTGAAAATAAAAGAATTCAAAGATATGACAGAAGAATGGCTGGATTTTATAATTGCATGTCGGAGCGGGAAAAATCATGAATATGATATTGTAATCGGCGCAATGGCAGATGATCAGATTTATAATTTTGTTTCTGATTATATGGACGGTACGATTACCAGAGAACAGTTCTGGGTTCTGGCAAAGTTCAAGTATCCAACTCATCAGATAGCATTTTGTTCCAAAGAATCATTGAAATGCCTGAAGTATAGAGATTGTGAGGTGCTATAAATGGCAGGAGAAGGACGTGAAAGCAAAAAAGATAACGATTTATTTTACACATGCAGCCTGATCGATTACATTGCCAGGAAAACAAAGAATACACGGGCAGACGTTGTAAATAAACTTGGAAAGCAGAGAATTGATAAAATCTATGACCTGGCAGATATTTACCATTGTGACAACATTGACAGAGTCAGCGATGATTTTATCGAAGAAGCAGGAATAAAAGAAGGAGATTTTGACAATGTGGGTGATTGTAAATACAGCATTCCATCACATTGGGACATTGGAAAAGTATATAGCGGCTGATAAAATGGTTGCTGCAGATGAGGGTATTGGAATTATAGAAGCTTTAATAAAAGTATACAATTCCTTTATCAGTGCAAAGATTGATGACTACAACAGCAGTGTATATTACGAAAATCCGTCATATATATTTGAATCGTATCGGGAAAACAAAATGCTATAAACAAAATGGTTGAAGGATGCTGGTATATTTTGAAAGGAGTATGCCAGTATGGAAGAAAAAGTAGTAAAAATATTAAATGAAATGTCAGAATATCTGTCAATTACACAGATGAAAAAGCTTCAGGAAGTAATTTTGAAGGTGTGTGCAGAGAAGAAAACTGATAAAGTGGAAATATCCAATACGGATTTTCTTAAAATGTTTTTGGATGCAAAGAAAATAGAAGGCTGTTCAGAAAGAACCATTCAATATTATAAAGTTACGGTAGAACATTTGCTATCCCATATTGAAACATCTGTAAGGAAGATCACAACAGAGGAAATACGGACATATCTGGCAGAATATCAGAAGAATAATAAATGTTCAAATGTTACGGTGGATAACATTCGAAGAAACATTTCCAGCTTTTTCTCCTGGTTGGAGGAAGAAGATTATATTTTAAAAAGTCCTATGAAACGGATTCATAAGATTAAAACTAAAACGGTAATAAAAAGCGTTATTACAGATGAAGGGATTGAACAACTCAGAGATAACTGCAAAGAAATCAGGGATCTGGCAATTATAGATTTGCTATATTCTACAGGAATACGAGTAGGTGAACTGGTAAATCTGAATGTTGATGACATTGATTTGGAAGGGCGTGAGTGCATTGTATACGGAAAGGGAGACAAAGAGCGGCGTGTATATTTTGATGCAAAAGCGAAGGTGCATTTAAAAAAAATATATTGATCATCGAAAAGATAATAATTCTGCATTGTTTGTAACCCTGGATGCACCGCATGACAGACTAAAAATAAGCGGAGTGGAAATTCGTTTAAGGGAATTAGGAAGACGAATTGATTTGGAACGCATTCATCCCCATAAATTTCGAAGAACCATGGCAACCAGAGCAATAGATAAAGGAATGCCAATAGAACAGGTGCAAAAAATATTAGGACATTCACAAATTGATACAACGATGCAGTATGCGATGGTGAATCAAAACAATGTCAAAACATCTCATCAGAAATTTATGAGCTGAATTTTATTCAAATTCGGGTTTGTGTGGGATGATGTAGATGGAATATACTAAATTAAAATATATAAATCAATATAAGAGTAAAAGTATCAATCCAGCCAAAACACCTGATACTATTTTTGAAATGTATAGTGTTCCTATTTATGCAACAGGACATCCTGAGTATTTGCGCGGAGATGAAATTGCATCGAATAAAGCAATAGTTCGGAAAAATGATATTTTGCTGTGTAAGATTAATCCAAGAATTAACAGAGTTTGGGTGGTTTCTGATGAGTCAGGTAAACAAAATATTGCTTCATCAGAATGGATAGTGATAAGAAATAGTGAATACAATCCTGAGTTTTTAGCGTGGTATTTTAGAACACCAAAATTTCAAAAATTTATGACAAGTGAGATAACTGGTATAGGAGGATCTTTAACAAGAGCGCAGCCTAAATGTGTAGCGGAGTATCCGGTTCCTGTTTTAAAATAGAAAAAAGCAAGATGAAATTGTTAATATCCTTGACAAATGTAAGCT
>ENA-OQCE01000583-OQCE01000583.1-human-gut-metagenome-genome-assembly--contig:-NODE-583-length-17478-cov-2.439975_pt1 | contig 17478 bp, 17 predicted proteins | sample MGYA00242495_ERZ504572 | MGnify/ENA primary metagenome ERZ504572 (study PRJEB26092, sample SAMD00036228) | human gut metagenome | host: Homo sapiens | study: EMG produced TPA metagenomics assembly of...
GTAGCTGGGTATTTATACAATAGGATGCAGGAAATAATAGCTTCTAATCCTAACGACAGGCGTACAGTTGAAGATGTAAAATGCAAATGGGTGAAGGTGGAGATCAGTCAAATAAGACGCTATCTATTGTAAAGAGGAGGATAAAGGATTTCCCAGAGTTACAGGATGAATATGAGTCGATCATGAACGGGACATATGAGCCGAAAGATGCACAGCAGACCGTTTATGAATATTTACAGCGATTTTTTCCAAAACAGGAGTATAGCGGGCCGTATCGTCCTCCTGAATACTTGAATGGAAAAGAGGTTGTTGATTTCAGTCCGGAACAAGAAGTGATTAAGTATAAACCGAAAAGCAAATAAAGTTATGCCTATTTTTGAAAACAAGGGGGTTAAGTTTGATGTCTCCCCAGAATATATACCTGATTTTGCATCGGAATATCCAGATGCTGTGATAGTAATTGAGAGACCGGATAAGCCGTATCGCGTCAAGGCATCACAATATAATATATTCATGCAGCAACATCCAGAGCCGGATATCTCCATAGATGAGATGCGGGATACGGGTAGTTTTGTTGGTGATTTAGGTGAAAGATTTGCCTCTGGGTTGGTCATTTGGCCGGGAGTACTCTTAATTTGATGGACAAGGGAACGAAAGCTCTCGAAAAGATAGGTATTCCAAGAAGCGGAACATTTGGTGCAGAGGCGGAAAAGCTCAATGAATGGCTGATAAACTACATAAAGCGTCTGATCGTTATAAAGGAAAAGGATTTTCTTCTTTGTGGAGCGATGGTGATTACTCTGGGGCTATGGGATCTGCGCTGTTGAGTGCAACAGAGTCCGCACCTACAAGTCTTGCTATTGCTGGCTCTACTGCTTTGACAGGTGGAATGGCTCCTGGCTTATTGGAGCCGGAGCCATAACTGCGTCAGACAAATATGATGAGCTGGGTGCGCAAAATCCAGAGTTGAGCGAGGTGAATAAATGGATCAATGCAATTGGTAGCGGTGCATCTGAATCGCTAACAGAGGTCCTTGGTGCCGGAATGATTGGGAAAACGATCGGAAATCTATTGAAAAAGAACGGACGAGTAGCAGCAGCTAATGTGATAAAGAAGAATTTTCTTGATAAAATGGCTGCGTTCGAAAGTAAACATTGGATTACTGCTCCAATTGCCTCGGAAGGAATGGAAGAGATGGCCAACGCATTGGCCGAATATCTCATTGATAAGAAGACGGGGGTAGAACGCACTGACAATATATTTGAAACAATGCTTGATGCCGGTGTGACGGGATCAATGGGAGGGGCGCAGTTTGTTCCTGTGATTGGCGGATCGAAGCTCTATGACTCTAAGCGAAAGAAAAACATAACAAATAACTACAAGGCTTCTTCTGAAACTGCAAAGCGTATTTTGGGAGAAGATATGGATAAATTTAACGAAGTAGTACTTAAGCATTCACAGTCTCTTGGATCTGTACAGGATTTTGTCGATAAAGTTGCCTCTGTTAAAGGATTGAGTAGTGAGGATCTTGCAGATATACGAAAGTATACAATCAGTCTGCTGAATTATAACGGATATGTAGACTATGTGCAGTCGCGTATTGACGAAGAAACAAGACGCCGTATGGATGATATTGGCCGAACGGCCAATAAAGACATGGGGCAAGTTGTTACAGTCAAATTTCCTTCTTCAGACCAGCCGGTTTATATAACAGGCGGTAATATTGTTTTTGACGAAGAAGGATTGGTGGATGCAAAACAGTCGGATGATATTTTGTATTATCTTGATGAAAATGGCAAAGTCCAGCAAGGACGACCTGAAATGTTCGATAGTTTGATCGAACAGTATCCAGTTGAGCAATTATATGCCGATATCATAAACACAGTCCCCGGCGAAGTGATTGCACAAGAAGAGATGGAGTCCGAAGCAGCAGATATGCAGCCGGTGATGTTTAATCCTGGCGATTTGGTGAATTTGGTGGACGGTCGTCAAGGGATAGTGCAGCAGATGAGCGATGATGGAGGTGTTATCGTTGAAGTTGATGGCATGACGGAAGAAATAGGGTTGGATTCTATTATTGACAATATGTCAAAAAATCAAACCCAAAATGAGGATTCTTCAACGGATGGAGACAGCAGAGTGTTAGAAAATGTGCCGGAAAAGACGTTGGAGAGTGTTGTCGCATCGTTGCCCAAACGAAATGACGGGACGATCGACTATAAGGCCATGACTCCACAGCAGCAATATGAATATACGTCCCTTTCCGAATCTCCTCAGACGGCTCTTGAAGATTTGCGTGCGGATATAGAGAATAAACGAAGTGAAATATCCAAGTCGGAATCCCGGATTGAGAAAGCATCGGGTGGGGAACGTGCATCGTTGCGGGATGAAATACGTGTAAAAAAACAGGAATTGGCAGATCTGGAAGCGTTTTACCGGACTGTCACGCCAGATGTGGATAGTTCTGCCGAAGAAAATGTTATTTTACCAGCATCCCAGACGGAAATTCCGATTAACCAAGAGTCAAATACTCCAGAATCATCTATTCCCATGGACGAGGCTGGTAATCCTATTTATCATCAGGCAGAAATTAGTGATACTTTAGATGCTCTTCTTGACGATTCCCTGACACTTGAAGAAGTGGACCAGTTTGTAAATAATCATATTTCTGATGCAGAAAGGCGTTTAACCGAGTCGGGCAAAAAGGCTCCTGTGATGGAGCTTGATATAGACGGTTATAAAGCCAGAAAAAAAGAGTGGGAAGAAGGGCGGAAGCCTATCGAACAGGAAAAGAGCTATTGGGAAGATATTAAATCAAAATTGCAGGATGCCCGTGTGAAACCGGGTGAAGAAGCTGCTATTAATTTAATGCGTAATACTGCACCACAAAGCGGGGAAGAACTGGCTGCGCAAATGCTGGCCAATGGTTCTATAAAGTTGCTGCAGGATGATTATCGACGTGAAACCGGAGGGCGTATATCTGAATCCCGTTCGCTGTTTGGATTGTTTGCCGGGAAAGATAAAGGTGGTGTATCGATAGAGCGTGCCGGCGAATCCTGATGCAAGCGGATTTGGAGAACGGTTCTAATTTCTTTGACCAGAATGATCCGAATGCCGGTCGTAATGCTATTATTGAGGTGCTCTCGACTGCGCGTACCCGTGGCGATCTGATCAACTACATCAAGAACCGCCGCGAAGCGAAAGCCGAGGAGATACGGCAGGCAGAATATAACGAATATGCTCGCTGGTGCGAGGAAAATTATCACCTTTCGCCTGAAGATTATGAGGCATACGAAGATGCGGTTGTTCGTGATTTTAAAGAAAATCTGCTTACTGATGAAGAACAATTTGAGTTGGATTCTCAGATGGCTGACGAAATTCAGGCAATCCAGGAGGAACTGGAAGAAATAGATGCTATATTGGCACAAAATAGAACAGAAAAAGATGAAAACACTGAAGGAAATGACGAAAGCGGAGGCGATGTCTTACGCGAAGGAGGCAGCGAGATACTGCAAGGAGAACAATCTGCTCAGACCGGGCGAAGTGAAGAAATTGAAGCAGGAGAACCGGCTGGCCCCGGTGTTGATCGCGCGAATGGAGTTGCACAAGAAAGCGCACCCGGAGAAATAGATAGGCAGGGTAATCCTATAGACTCCGAAGGTAATCTTATTATCGAGGATGTAAGTAGTGTATCGGATATAACAGATGAAGACTTTACATCTCCTTATCGCACTATAGGGTTGCCCGTTGTTCCAAAGAATGTGTCTGATGCAATCGGAGCTGACGGAAAGCGTGTTATTATAAAGAAGAACATATTCGAGAAGAACGGCAAGGCTCATGCCTTTACTCCTCAATCAAGTAGGGATATATTGGAGAGAGCTTTATATAATCCTGACATTGTAGGACAGTCGCAGCCGAATACCAAAAAGAACCACTGGATTGTAATAAAGTTGGATGATAAAAGTCCGATAGTTGTTCTTGAAGTAAACAGCAACAAGGATAATGTGGAAATTGTAGGGTGGTACACTCTGGATAATAGGAATCTTGACAGAATAAAAAGACAAGCCAAACGTGAGGGCGGCGAACTCCTCATACTGGCCTCTAAAGAGGCGGCGGCAAGCCTTTCCACTCTTCCGTCTGACTTGTCTTCTACCGACAAAGATAGTGATTTATCTCGTAATAACAGTGGGTTAAGCGAAAAAATTGCAGATGCCGAAGCAAATACCGATATAAATCCTACCGAAGCCCAGAAGGAAGCCGGCAATTACAAGAAAGGGCATGTGCGTGTAGGTACATTTGATATTAGCATCGAGCAACCGAAAGGTTCTGTTCGTAGTGGCGTGGATGCTAATGGTAAGAAGTGGGAAACGACCATGCAGAACACCTACGGCTACATTCGTGGTACGGAGGGCGTGGACGGCGACCATATAGATGTGTTCCTATCTGATGATATTGATGGGTGGAACGGTCGAAAAGCGTTTGTGGTGGATCAATACAACGAGGACGGCAGCTTTGACGAGCATAAGGTAATGCTTGGCTTCAATGAGGCGGCCGATGCCGAGACGGCTTATTTCGCCAACTATGACAAAGATTGGGCGAAGAAGCACAAGACGGTGGTAACCCCCGTAAACTTGGAGGATTTCGAGAAATGGATAGGTAGCAGCCACCGCAAGACAAAAGCGTTTGCAGAATATAAGAGTGTAAAGACAGATAGCAATAAGGCGCAACAGGAACTTGACAAACGGGAAGCTGAAAACAATGACAACCTGCGTTTTCGCACGGCAAAGGAGAGCGATGTTTCCTCGTTCGCACAGAAGCATCAACTGGAAGAGGCAGACGTAAAGAAGTACGCAGAGTCCATGAAAGCAGGTAATCTGGGCGGAGCAGCTATGCGTTCAAAAGCATCAAGAGAAGCATCCGCTTGGCAAACGACCAGCTATCTTTGGGTGAATTTGTCAAGGTCTTCTCCCCGGTCAAGGCGGAGCTGTTCGACAAGTTCGGCAATGTCGACGAACTGCGCGACAGCTATGTCAAGCAGGCGCAGGATGAGCGCAACGCCATGGAAGCCGCCCGCAAACGGGAAGAGGAGGCTGCCGCAGCAGAAAGAAAACGACTGGAAGAGTTTGAACTGATGTCGAGCGAAGCGTTGGATCGCGCCTACCTTGAAGCCGTCGAAGCCCAAGACGAGAGCCGCATGCGCGACCTCGTGAACGAAGCCGCCCGGCGCAAAGGCTATTTGTCGACGGATGAGTTCAGAATGGCGCACCGTGCCCCCTCCTACGATGAAGAGGGCATCGACAAGAGTATGGTCGACGTGGCTCAGAACAAAGACAACATCCGCGACAGTCTGGACGAACAGTTCCGCATGAACCGGGACAAGAACCGGGAAGAGAGCATAGCGGCTATCAGCGAGGCGTTGGACGCCATAGATAAAGGAGAAAAGCCGATGGTCACCATCTACCGGGCGGTGCCCAAGTCACTCAAAGAGGGAAGCGTCCGGAACGGTGACTGGGTGACACTCTCCGAAGCCTATGCCCGGCAGCACGGCAACCACGCCTTGGAGGGGGACTACCGGATGATGGAAGAACGTGTACCGGCTGAGAACCTCTATTGGGACGGGAACGACATCAACGAATGGGGATATGACGACAAGAGCGACTACCTGTATAAGGACACCCGGAACAACCGCAAGTTGAACGACCTGGTTACCCGGGACGACAAAGGGAACATCATCCCCCTGTCTCAACGCTTCACGCCCGGAAGAGCGACCCTCGCTTCCGCTTTATCGGCGAGCAGGGAGCAGCAAGGCTTGATGCAGCAGAAGAAGCAACTACCCGTCTTGACAACTTGAATGTGGCAAGGGAGATGGAATCCGCTTTCAATGAAAAGAAGCAGCGGATAGAAAAGCTGCGTAAAAGTGAGCCGGTGGAAATAACAGGCAGGGAGATCGAGCCGAGCGATGATCTGAAACAATATAAGAAGAATGCACTGGAGTATGGGAAAAGGTTGCGTGGTGAATATACCAACAAAGACACAGGGGAAACAGTCATGGTCGGCAAGAATGCTATCAAGGAGGTGCTGAACCACGACTATAAAAACGCGGAGCAACTGCAAAGCGTTGCGGCCATACCTCAGATTATCGAGAATGCTGTGTATATCGAATCACAAGCTAATACAGACGATAAGGTTGACGCTGAAAAGTTTGACTATTATGTTTGTGGGATGAAGATTGGCGGTGAAGATTATACGGTTCGTGCTGTAATTGTCACGCCTAAAGAGGGCACTCGTTATTATGACCACAAACTTTCCAAAATAGAAAAAGGGAAATTACTTGATTCACTAATCGGGATAACAACTCCCGGTTTTAATCAAACAACTTCCCTTAATTCCGATATCAAAGATACGAAGTTGCTTTCAATTTTACAAGTGAACGGCAGAGAAAATGCACGTAAAATCAAACTTGCTACCGGCTGGGAGCGTGGCGTTGACGGAAAGTGGCGGTATGAGACACCGGATTTTGAATATGCTCCACCTGAGAATTTCGAAGAAGGCAAGAACTACAGCTTAAGCGAAATCCTCAAAGATGACGAGTTATTCGCGGCCTATCCCAGGTTGAAAGAATTGAAATTCCGGTTGGAATCTCATCCGGACGAGTATGGCAGCGGATGGTTTGGAAGCAATGAAATCGTTATCAATACGGCGCATAACAGGCCTTGGCTTTATGAATCGACTACCGCCCATGAGATACAGCATGCGATTCAATCATATGAAGGTTTTGAGGCAGGCGACCATCCAGAAGCAGTGATAGACAGATATTTGGATACTCAATATAAAATAGATACGGCTGATTTAAATACGCTTAATACCGCCGCATTTATTCGCAAAAGGGCTGAAAAATTGATTAAAAGGGGAAAGTATAAATACATGCGTTGGGCTGTCAGGTCCGCGATGGGCCCTCTTTATGGTAGAAATAACATGTACTCAGACTATGGGCCGATCGAGACACTGGCCGTTTACCATACCTCAAAGGAACTAAGAGATGCTTATGAAAAAGGACATAGGGAAGGTAAAAGCCATTTAACTGGGATACTTAGCAAGAAAGATGCTGAAAATATTTATATGCGTAATGCCGGAGAGACAGAAGCCCGTAATGTATCGAGGCGTTTGTCTATGACACCGGAAGAGCGACGGAGAACGCTGGCAGAAGAAACGGAAGACGTAGCGCGTGAAGACCAGCTGTTCCTCGATGACGCATTAGGAAAACCGGCTTCTTATGCACCGGCTTCTGGGAATATCGAAGAGGTGAACGAGCGTTTCAACGAAGATTTACAGCGACAAATTGACGGTTCTTTGCCTAAAGGGCATGTTTACAAGCTGGGGAATCCGTCCAGGTTTTTACAGGCTGCGGGATTCCCTTATCTGCCAATAGAGTTACGTGCAGATAAATTGGCGACTAAAGCATCTGAGAAATATAAAAGTAACCATCCTTTCAATTTGACAAGTGTAGAGAATCTTCTACAAGCTATAGCCAATCCGATAGCGGTATTTGACAGCAAAACACGAATTGATGCAAAGGTCGTTTTAACAGAACTTGAAAGCAATGGAGATAATTTTGTTGTGGCTATACAGGTGAACCGTAAGGTTGGCAATATTGAAATCAATTCTGTGCGTAGTATTTATCCGAAGGACTATGTTAAGGATATCTATTCATGGATAAACGATGGTTTACTAAAATGGGTCGACAAGAAAAAAGCTACTGATTTTATATCAAATAGCAGTACTCCCGCTAACGTTGATGATAAAAACAGTAGCTTTTCATCTGCCACAAAGATAGTGGAATCTTTTGTAAATCCAACCTTGACGAGGGAAAAATATCGTCTGCCGTAGATGAATTGGCAAGTGGCCTACATATTCCGATACACATCATCCGGGATGTAAACGATATCACGGACGATAACAAAGATACTCAACGGAAGAAACGAGGTCCAAAGGTTGGTATGATATGGAAACTGGCGAAGTATATTTGGTTTTGCCCAATGCCGAAAGCATCGCCGACGCACAAGCGACCATTTTACACGAGGTCGTTGCGCATAAAGGGCTTCGCGGACTATTAGGAGAAAAGTTTGACGACATGATGGATTCTGTCTATCGCAACCTACCGGAAGATGTGCGCCGTAAGGTTACCCGTGCCGGACTTTCCCGCTATGGGGGAGACTTCAGGATCGCGACGGAAGAGTATTTGGCTTCTGTTGCAGAAAACGGTGTATCCGAGCCGTCCATTTGGCAAAAGATAAAATCGGCCATCCGCGGATTTTTCCGGTCGTTGGGAATCGATTTGCGTATGCGGGATGAAGATATTGCTTATATGTTATGGAAGAGTAAGAACCGTCTTGAAAAAGGTGATTCACTTGTTACGATCATTCATAAAGTGGCCAAAGATGGAAATATGCGTGATACATTGTTGTTCCGTGATCCGTTGGTTAGTAGCGGAACGATGCTTGCCACTTCGGCAGAAGAACGTCGTAGCATGGTTAGGGCTATTAGAAGCGTGATAGAAGGATTGAAATCAGCCTCACCATCATCCCGGAAGTTCTATCAGCGTTTCCGGGAAGGTTATCAAGATAGGATGATTGCGCTTCATGAGTTCCAAAAAGAAGTAGAAAAAGAGACTGGACATAAGATACGGGATTTTGAGAATGCGTATGTATATGAAAATACAGCCCAGTCGAAAAGCCAGTATGATGTGGAAAAATTCAAGGAGACGGAGTTTAAGAAGCTGGTGGATGAAGTATCCCGCTGTCTACTGTGGACGGCCATTTTGATGCCCAGAGAAATCGCGATGTTGAAAACTATATGATGATCAAGCATGGACTTGAAAGGAACAAGAAAATGAGAGAGGATGAGCTGGAGAAGTACAGAAGACGGAAGGAGGATAAACTTGAGCGTGTTAAGAAAGAAATGGAAGATTACTTCACGGAAAAGGAAAAATCAGGTAATTATTCGTCTAAACAGCTTGAAAACATGAGAAAGACCGTTGATAAGAGAATAGAGGAAAGGGAAAATGAAACGTCTGACCTTATAGAGAAGAAACGGATGTCGCTTGAATTGAAGGACTTCTCCGGTCTTACAGCTCTTAGTAAAGAAATTTTTGATTCTGATATGATGGAAGAGCAAAAGCTGAAAGACTGGGCTGAAAAATATGAGAATAGCCACAGCACTAATGGCCTATGGAAAGCGGTGGAAGCTGCCACACAGGCAACGCTGGAAAAGATGTACCAGACGAACTTGATCGGCCGTGAGGAGAGGGATAATCTGCAGAATATGTACGAATATTATATCCCTTTAAAGGAATGGGATGAAACGACGGCCGGCGACCTGTTCGACTATTTCGATGCGGACAAGGATATTGTGTCGAACCCGATAAAGAAAGCCCGTGGGCGTAAGTCAAGCTGGTGCCGTACTTGCCAACATCGCTCATGATTACGAAAGCGCTACGATGATGGGGTATAAGAATCTGACAAAACTCCGTTTTGCCAATCTGGTAAGAAATAGTAAGACAAAAGCAGCTGCAGTTTCTAACCAGTGGTACGTAAAAAGTGGAGTAGATGCGGAAGGCAATCCTATGTGGGAGCTGTTTCGGCCGAAGGTCTGGTGGAAGATCCGGCAGAAAATGCCAAGATCATTAATGATTTCGAGGAAAAGATGAAGGATCTGCGGGAGAAAGGTGAGGCGAAGACTCGTCGCGAAGTGCTTACCTCGGTGTCCCCGTCAAGGATTGGCAAGAGAAACAACATACTGTCCGTGTAAAAGAAGGAGGCCGTGATTTGCTTGTTTACATCAATGGAGATCCTCGTGTATCACAAGCTATTAATGGGCTAAATAACCAGAATTTGAATAATAGTGTGTTAAAAGCACTGAACCGGATCCGGCAGTTTATGATGCTTAATTACACCTCACGCTCTGTGAACTTCATCATACGAAATTTTGTCCGTGATTTGTTCTATACCAATACGATGAATTTCGTAAGATACGGAGCTGGATTCGAAGGCCGATATCTGAAAAATATCATACCGGCCATAAGGTGTATTGCGCGTGTTTCGTTTGGCTTTGAGGAAAAGGGGGCGAAAGCCAAACAAATGCGTTCGTCTTACGAAACCTTTTTGAAAGGTGGTGGACGTACGGGATTTGTAGCAGTTATGGGGTATGAAAAGTATAAACGTGAGGTTGACCGGATGGTTCGTAAAAGTGCTGGCGGTAGGTTACAAGTAAAAGATGTGTTCAATATGCTGGGAGGTTATTTCGAAACCGTCAACTCTATTATAGAAAACACGTCCCGCTTTGCGACTTATCTGGCTGCCAAAGAAACCGGCATGTCGGAACTACAAAGTATTAGCGCGGCCAAGGAAGCATCCGTGAACTTCAATCGGAGAGGAAGTGGAGCAATGGGTGCTGTGTGTGCGCAGAACTTCTATTTCTTCTTTAATGCGGCCGTTCAGGGATCGCATAATTTCCTTGGTGCAGCGAAAGCAAATCCTGGCCGTGCTTCGGCGGCGATCGCCATGTGGCAACACTGGGATTTGCCTATTGTATGTTGACGGACCTTCTGTTGGGGGATAACGATGAATATAACGAGATCCCAGATTATGTACGGCAAAACAATGTGATTATTCCGGTAGGAGAAGGAAAATATGTTCTTTTGCCCTTATCTGTGGAACTTCGTGCTTTGTATGGATTGGGTGATATGAGTGCACAATATCTTCGTGGTGAATATAAGGGGCGCAGCTTTACTGCTGATGTGACGGGCAGGATGATGACACTGCTTCCCTTCTCATTCGAAGCTGAAGGCTCAGATAATTGGCTAGAAACAGCAATACGAGTATTTACTCCGGATATGTTTACCCCGATCACCGATGCATACCTTTGGAATCAGAACTTTTTCGGGAAACGGATCACGGGGCGCAACGAGTTTAATAAGTATGTTCCAGAATATCATAAGGTAACGACTGGAACCAGCAAAGCGATAATCAAAGCCTCCGAACGGCTGAATAGTCTGTCGGGAGGCGATTATGCCTCTAAAGGAAAATTGGATTATGCTCTTTTGAATCCTTCTGCCGTAGAGTACCTTTTCGAACAGTACTTAGGTGGCGTAGGTAAAGCCATTGCTCAATGTTACAAAACGGTGGAAGGCGCAGTAACCGGAGATGTGCAGCTTAGGAATATCCCAGTTGTGAGCGGGCTGACCTATGACACAGAAAATATGGTTCCGCGTAATTATACAAACGAACGCTATAACCATTACGTGAAAGAGTATGAAGAGATGCAGAGTAGGGATAGGATGTACGTAAAGGGCTCGAAGGGGGTAAGGACCTGTCGGGTAATTACAAATCCTTTGCCAATAGTCGTGCATACCGACGTTATCAAACGACCGGCTTTTATAAAAAAGCGATTGAAAGTATGTATGATATGGCCCGCTTGATGGATGGAGAAGAAAAGAAAGCTCTTTACGAACAGGCGAGAAAGACAAAAGAAATGATGATTAACGAATTAGACAAAATAGGAGATGAATAGAAAGTTTTATAACCGTAGATTGAAACCGGGAGTGGAGCGGGGTGGTCGCACCCGGTCAGCTATTAGTTTGACAAAGGCTACAGATGTGCTGAAAGAGGCTGAAAATGCTTGGTGGGGACTTAGTGAGGTTCGCAAGAAGGCTGCACGTTCCCAGATGTATGGATTTGAAGATCAATGGGGCGATCTTGTTATTGATCCAGCAAGTGGGAAGAAAGTGACAGAAAGTGCATATATTCGATCGCAGGGTAAAGTGCCTTTGAAAAACAATGTCATTCGCCCGATTTTGAAAAATATCGACGGACAATTCCGAAATAACCAAACGAAGCCCGTTTGTGTTGTTAGGGACAAAAGGGAAAGTAAGATTGGAGAAATGATGAGCATTGCAATTGAGTATTGCCATCAGATCAACGAAACGACGGAAATGGATGCTGCAAGTTTGACGAATCTTATGCTTTCAGGGTTATGTGCCCAACGGTAGAGTACGGCATGAATCCGGCTAAACAAAATTTGGATGTGTGGGTTTATCCAACCAATACTTATCGGTTATTCTTCAACACGGATATAGAAGATCCTCGGACATGGGATCTTCGTATTATCGGGGAAATGTATGATATGACTCTTTCGGATATTGTGGCCGCATTTGCCCGTGATAAAACAACCTGTGATGATATTTATCGGATTTACGGTGATCATAACGGGGCTACCTGGCTGATTCGTTTGGATTACAAGGGGACCAGAACAAAAATATGGATTTTTATATGCCGTCCCGTCCAGATCTTTGCCGGGTGATTCTTGTTTGGAAAAAGGAAAGTCGGGAAGCACTTTTTTGCCGTGACCTATTGAGTGGGGAATGGTGGTATTCCAATCTTTCCGACAGAAAATCGATAGATGTTTTAAATAAGCAGCGTATGGAAGAAGCGTTAGCTAACGGCATGGACCCGGAAGATGTGCTTCTTGTGGAATATACCTATTCAATTGAGCAATATTGGTACTATCGTTACATGACTCCGTTCGGAGATGTGCTACAGGAAGGGCGTTCGCCTTACTGGCATAAAGAGCATAATTACATATTGAACATTTATCCGTTTGTCAATGGTAAAGTCTTTAATTTTGTTGATGACTTTATTGATCAGCAAAAGTACATAAACCGGACGCTTACGATGATCGATTTTATTCGTTCGTCTACTGCGAAAGGACTTCTCATTGTGGATGAAGATGCTTTTCAGGGAATGAGCCGGGAGCAGATTGTAGATGAATATGTGCGTTATAATGGTGTGCTTTTTGTTCGTCTTAAACAGGGCCAGAATATACAGAATATCGTTCATCAATATAACGGTTCTGCGGCTGTTGCCGGAGATTACGAACTATTGAACTTACAATTGAAACTTATCAATGATATTTCTGGTGTAAATTCTGCAATGCAAGGCCAAACGCCATCTTCTAATACGCCATCTTCGCTTTATGCCCAGCAGGTTCAGAATTCAAGTATGAATGTTAAAGGCTTGCTTGATTCTTTTCGTAATTTTCAAAAGAAGCGAGACAATAAAGTAATGAAAACGATTCAGCAATTTTATACTTCTGCTCGATATATAGACCTTGCCGGATCGGACTATTCGAAAGAAAGTAAATGGTATGATCCGGAAAAGGTGCAAGATTCAGAAATAGATGTCTATATTACGGAAGGTTCTAATACTCCGGTTTATCAAATGGTGATGAATGAGTTCTTGATGGAGCTTTACAAAAATCAGGCAATAAATGTCAAGCAATTGCTTGAAAATTCGTCGCTTCCGTTTGCTGAACGTATTTTGGAAAGTATTAAGCGGGATGAAGCGGAGATGTTGCAGGCCCAAGAGGAAGGTCGTATGGCGCAACTTCAGGGAATTCCTTCTGAGGTCATAGGCCAAATCCAGGCATAATTTAAAATAACGAGGCAAGATGAAATGATCTTGTCTCGTTTCATATTGTGGCTTCCGATATGACCTTACGGGTTGGTGTGGCTATTGGGTATTTACGGCAAATGGAAGATCTATCCGATAGCAGATCCATACGCCGATAGCACGAGTCATGAGTCTGTCATCATGCATTCCTTCAACAGCTCCCATTGTTTTACCATCTTCTTTGATTTCAAATGTGTCGTGTTCGTCTACGGCTTCCTCGCATCTTTCGATGTATAAAGAATCCCGTATTGCTTTTGCTTGATGGGAGATAACCATAGGCTTGGTTGATGTGTTGGTGTGAAATCCCCATTTTGCTGGGGCACCTTGTCTGATTTGGTCGGCTGGGGTGCGACAGTAGAGATTGGAGTAATGCCCTGCTATCTCGTCTAAGATGTATTCGAAATTATTGCCTTCCGTGCCTTCTGTTTCAAGCGTGTTACTTTCTATTACAACCATAGCATCCTCTCGTCAGCATAAAATGTTGCCATCTGTACAGCCTTCCAAGCGCCTTTATCATGGTCGATATGGCCGTGCCATTCGGCGACCACTTCCGGGATGCCTCCGTCCATCATCCAATAGCGATCAAAGACGGTGATATCCGTGTAGTCGGCTTCATCTGAAACTCCCCCTACATCCATAACGACAATATAACGATTTCGATATCGTTTTGATTTATCCGGCATTTTCCAAATGGACAAGCAGCCCATTTCTTCTTTTGACAACCGAAGATTCTGAAGCTTTCTACACCCGTTTCTTCCGAACCTGAAATTTCACCATGAAAAATAGGATCGATGCAAGTTTCGCGTAGTTTGAGCGTGTCTGAAAGCCGGAAACGTCGTCGGCCGGTAGATTGAAAGGCTTCTGTTGGAGTGCTTGGATATTCAGAATTCATACGCCAAATATCTTTCATGTCTTTCTTTTTTTCTCTATACCAAGCAATAGCTTCCAGTGTAGCTCCCAGTTCCCAAAGGTCCCATTCGTATTCGTCCATAGAATGGATAAACTCTTCGTGGTTATCAATAGGGATTGAATAAATATCAATATCAAACCATGCTACAAAAATGGGGAGCAGGTTATTTTTACCTTTGACAGCCTGTTGCCATGTACGATGAAAAAAATTACCAACGCCTTTTGCCGTACTTTCCAACCCTAAAATCGTATATGCTGTATCATAAATGGAACCGGATATAGACTGGATAAGGTCCTCCGGCTTTTTGCCTGGTGTAGCTCTCCAAAGTCCAATTTCGGTTAGGTGAGCTCCTGATATGTCACCGCTTCGAAGTGTATCGGGTTTTTGGAAAGATCCGATCGAGACAACACAATTTGTGTTTTGAATGACTTTGTTTTTGCTTGAACCTTCAAAGGGTGTGAATTTAACCGTTTCTCCAAGCAGATAAGAAGGGTATTTGTTTAAAGCCTTTGTGATCATTGCCCGAACGTTTCTTGACTGTGTTTCCACATCTCCACAAATGACGGTATTCCAGTTTCGACGGTGTACGAGCATTATCCAAAGCATATAAATTTGGACGAGTGTTGATCCTCCCCACTGTCGTGCTTTTAAGAGGATAAACTTGATAGGCTTTCCGGCCTTTCGTAGTTTTTCAAGTTTATTCAGTACTCTTCTTTGCGCACGGTTTAGTTTAAATGGGATATCTTTTGGGCTCACTTTATCTTTTATAAAGATGAATGAATAGGCCCAGTATTCAAAATCGTATATTATCCGATATTTTATAAATTCAATCCAAAGCTGGTTTAGGGCTTCTTCGGAATACTCCACTTCTTTAATAAATCGGATAATATATCCTTTGAATCCGTATTTGGCGAGTCTACGGATAAACAGGTTTTCTTTTATCAATTCAACCGGTAAATACATATCGCCAATAGGGGAGTCTTTTATTGAAATCTTTTTTCGTTCCCCTACGGCGCCAAGACCGGTGACTGGATTGTATGGTGCGTTTATTATTTCGTGTCTTTTTCTGTTTTCTTCCAAGATATTTTCGATCTCGAAATCATTGTGAATGTCGTGCATAATCGAGATAAAATGAATGAGATTGCTAAAGCTGAAATGTGTATTTTCCAATTAATGACATTATAGCCGAATATTGACTGCATTATTAACATTATAAGCAGCATGATTGTATATTTCTGTCGCTTCGAATGTCCATCTTGCCATATCTTGCTTAAATACATGCCGATCATGGAAAATATGATGGTTGATGCGCCGAATGTCGGTTTTTCAGAGCAAAAGATTGCAGAAGACAGGATTACAGATATTGGTATTACTATAATTGGGGCTTTGCGTCCATAATATTCTGCAATCACCGGCTTATATATCAGGTATCCGATTGAATTGAAGAACATGTGCATAAAGGTCAGATGTATGAAATTGTATGTAATCAGTTGCCAATATCGGAATCCGGAGGACAGTCCGTAATCGCTTAGATCGTAGTACCGTGATAGGGAATAAAAAAGGATAAATATGAATACCAGGATCATTTTCTTTTTAATTTGTCATTGATAATGCGTACAAATTTGCCTTTTTTCGATATAGAAAGAAGGAGCTTCATTATTGATGATGGTTTCCAAATAGCTATATCCCGGATATTTTAGCCCTTTTGCAACAAATTTCCTGAAAATACTGTCGTACATGTCTATTTTCATGGGGTTGTACATGTCCGGTTGTATCCCTCTATACATAAGCGATATGTTTCTGATAGCGACTTCTAAGGTGATGTAATACCTTGGAGCCGGATAAGACATCGCTTTTTCTATGATCGTATTCTTGGGAACCCGGCGTGCAACATCCCCCAATTCTTTTATTGCCCTTTCGTATGCCTTAAATACATCATCTTTTTTTTGCCAGTTCTCTGTTTTTGCCATGAAAAAATGCTTTGGTTTGTTATAATGGTTCAAATATATAACATTATAACAGATTAAACCACAAAATAATGTCTTTACTTTGCTAAAGTAATACTTTAAATATTATTTCATGGATAATAATGTAGGAAACGAAGAAGAAAAAGTACCTGTGGGATCTTCAGGGACGACAAATAAACCTTCCAAGAAACAGGCTTATTTGGATTATATGCGTTCTCGTATGGGAGAGTCTTATGGTGAAGACGAAGACTCTGTTTATTCTGATATGCTTGATTATCGGCAAAAGAATGACGAATCACAAGAGCGTATGACCGAAATACTTTCAAAAGATCCGCGCCTTGCACAAGTCCTTTCGGACATGGCTGGCGGTAAAAGGGGGGCAACTTCGGCTCTTGTACGATATTTCGGAAAGGATATTTTGGGAGCAGAAGAAGGTTCGGACGAGTGGAATGATTTGCAGAATGCCGAGAAAGAGCGCATGGAAGAATTGGAATCCATGCGTAAAAGCAAAGAGGAATACGATGTAAATATTGAAGCGAGTTTACCGGTTCTGGATGAATTTGCCACATCCAGAAAAATCGATATCGATGAATTTCTTGACAGTGCCTACAGCTGGATACTTGAGCCCATTTTCAAAGGAAACTACACTACCGAACTGTTGGAAATGTTATACAATGCCATGAATTATAAGACTGACATTGAAGAATCTTTTCAGTCTGGTGTTGTTGCAGGGAGAAATCAAAAGATTGACAGGATGAGAAAGGATAATGCCGGTGACGGATTGCCAAGATTAGGGCAAGCACCGCTTCAACGGTTAAACGTGCCGAAAAAAAGCCTTCTTACAAGTCGAGCGTATGGAATGATTAATCAATTTTTAATAAGTAAAGCGATGGGAAAATTTGTAAATTATGTGAGAAACGAAAAGGGATTTATTTTATCCTTGGTGTTAATGATTCTTGGGATTGCGTTTGGAGATGCGTCTGTCCTTATGGCTGAAGGGGTAACTGTTGCTCCGCCAGCACCAGAAGGGGGAACGGCTACGGAAGGCCATGAGGTTTGCAAACACAGTTAGGAGGCAGGATACTTCTGTGACCAC
>ENA-OQCE01000584-OQCE01000584.1-human-gut-metagenome-genome-assembly--contig:-NODE-584-length-17473-cov-13.527096_pt1 | contig 17473 bp, 20 predicted proteins | sample MGYA00242495_ERZ504572 | MGnify/ENA primary metagenome ERZ504572 (study PRJEB26092, sample SAMD00036228) | human gut metagenome | host: Homo sapiens | study: EMG produced TPA metagenomics assembly of...
CTTGTCGCCGTGTCGTCGTACCTCACCGTCGTCGACGCGCCGCAGGCCGTGCACCTCCACCGCTGGGAGTCCCGATGAGGTCCTGCCGTTGCGCTTGGTCCGACCGCCGCAGTAGGGGCAATAAACGGCTTCATGGGCACCTCTTCCGAAGGGGTATTTAACGGTTCCGGAAAAGGTTATCTACCTGCGGGAACGATAGGCAACCAGACACACATTCTGTCCGAGCGGTTAAAAGCGGGCACGGAATTTAAACGGCTGAAAAAGGGGCATCGACCTGCGCCGATGCCCCTAAAGTGGACACACATTTTGTCCTATAAGCCTCAAATGAGCCACTAGAGGAGGTCGAGGGGGAGCTGGGGGGCGTCACCCCAGAGCTTTTCTAGGCGGTAAAAGTCGCGGGCTTCGGGAGTGAAGACGTGGACGACAACCGAGCCGTAGTCCATGAGCATCCAGGTCTTCTGCTCGCGGCCCTCGATAGAGAACGGGTGCTCACCGCAAGCCACGGCGACCTTCTCCTCGATCTCGTCGACGATAGAATCGACCTGACGGTTATTGGTACCGGTGGCGAGCACAAAGTAGTCGCACACGTCGGAGAGCTCGGTCAGATCGAGCACCTGCACGTCCTCGCCTTTCTTGTCGTAGGCGGCCTGCGCGGCGGCGCGGGCGACATCCTCGGCGGCGACACCGCTCGCGGACAGCGAGGCGGCAGTGCGGTCGGACGTGGCAACGAAGCTCTTGTGCTCCACACCTTCAAGAATCTGCTCGTCGGTCATGGTCTCGTCGGCCATGGAATACCTCTTTCTAGACAGCCCGAGCTAGCGCAGCTGGGCGTAATGGTTGTAAATCGTAATAGCCGTGGGATAAAGATAGCGCCCGGACTGGATCACATAGACCAGACCCTGCGCAAAACAGGAGAAGAACAACTCATCGAGCGAGGACTTCCCCACCATCTTGCGCAGCGCATGGACATAGTCGCCGTGACGGTTAGGCTCGATGGCATCTGCCACAAAGACCACCATATCGAGCGGCGTCATATCGCAGGCACCCACGGTGTGACGGTCGACAGCCTGGAAAACAGCCGGCGACAGCTCGGGGAAAAGCTGCGGAAGCTCATAGGCGGCAACAGGGCCATGCAAAAGCGGCGTCGCGGCGGAAGGAGAGCCGGCAACTTTGATGCCATAGTGAATCGCGCGGGCCACGAGCTCGTCATCGGAAAGCACCTTGTCCCAGTCGTGAATTAAGCCGGCGGCAGCGGCATCAAAGCGGTCAACGCCGTAGACCTCGGCCAGATGAAGTGCGGTCTCGGCAACACCCAACGAATGCACATAGCGCTTGCGCTTATCTTTCATGCGAACATCGAGCAGCTCTTGAATGCGCTTGAGCAGCGCGCGCTCATCGCCCTCAAACTGATCCTCTACCGACAACGTAGCCCCCATCACTCAAAATCTTCTTGACCCAGATCGGCATATAGCCTGCGCTTGCGAATGTAGCCGAGCACAGACTCGCTCGTAAGATAGCGCACGCTCATGCCGCGGGCAACTCGCTTACGAATGTTCGTCGAGCTGATCGCCAGCGCCGGACTCTGAATATAGCGCACATCGAACGGCAGCCCCGACTCTTTGATTCGGGCACGCGCCGTATCGATATCAAAACCCGGTCGCGTCGCCGCAATAAAGGTAGCAAGCTCAGCAATTCGCTCGGCATCATGCCAGGTCACAATATCAATAATCGCGTCGGCGCCCGTAATAAAGTAGAGCTTTACCTGCGGCGGGTAAAAGTCGCGAAGGGCATGAAGCGTATCGGCCGTATAGGTTACGCCCGGACGGTCAATCTCGAACCGGCTCGCCAAAAAGGCCGGGTTCGCGGCGGTGGCGAGGACCGTCATGGCATAACGGTCCTCGGCAGGCGTCACCGGCTTGTCAAGCTTAAAGGCGGGAGAGCCCGCCGGCATAAAGAGCACAGCGTCCAAGTCGAGCGACTCGCGCGCCTGCTCGGCAGTCACCAGGTGCCCGTAATGAATCGGGTCAAAGGTGCCGCCCATAATGCCAAGCCGAAACTCCTTGCCCTCTTTTATGGGTAGCTCGGGCAAACCGATTCCACCGCGCAGCGACATGGCTTACTCGCCTCCGAGGTCTCGGCATCGTCCGCGGCATCAGCCGCATCGATAGCCTCGACGCCTCATCCGCAGCATCGGCCACGTCAATGGCCTCAACGGCAACGTCCTCGCCAGCGTCCTCGAGCTCCTCGTACTCCGAGAAGTCCTCAGCGCCCTCAAAGTCAAAGGCACGCTGGCAAATGCGGACCTCGTCGCCCGCACGGCAACCGGCCTTCTCGAGCGCGTCGTCAACACCCATACGCGCAAACTTGTGCTGCAGGTAAATGACGGCTTCCTCGTTTTCCCAGTCGGTCTGGATGACCATGCGCTCGATGGCACGACCGACCACGCGGAAGGCACCGGGCTCCTCCTGGACAATGCGGAAACGCTTCTCGCGCTGCAGACGGCGACGCTCCCACTCCTCGTCGCGCAGATCGACCGGCTCATCAGAGACCGCCAGCTCGGCTCGCAGCTTAGCCACCTGCTCGCCCACGGCAAGCATCAGCGTATTGAGGCCGGCACCCGTAACGGCGGACACGGCAAAGAACATATGCCCGTCGTCGAGCGCCGCACGCTTGAGGTCGGCAATCTTGTCGGCCGTGCCCGGCGCATCGCACTTGTTGGCGACGACGATCTGCGGACGCTCCGAAAGCTCGGCGCCATACTGCTCGAGCTCACGGTTGATGATGCGATAGTCCTCGACCGGATCGCGATCCTCAAAACCGCCCGTCATGTCGACGACATGCATGATCAGGGCCGTACGCTCAATGTGGCGCAGGAACTGGTGGCCCAGACCCTTGCCCTCGCTCGCGCCCTCGATCAAACCAGGAACGTCGGCAACAACGTAAGAATACTCACCGGCACGCACCATGCCCAGATTGGGCACGAGCGTGGTAAACGGATAATCGGCGATCTTGGGTCGGGCGGCACTCATGCGCGCGATAAGCGAGGACTTGCCCACCGAGGGGAAGCCCACGAGCGCGGCATCAGCCATGAGCTTCATCTCGAGCTCAATCCAGTGCTCCTCGGCCGGCTCGCCCAGCTGGGCGAATGCGGGCGCGCGGCGCACCGACGTCACAAAGTGCGTATTGCCCAGACCGCCGGCACCGCCGGGCGCCACAACGACGCGCTCGCCATCATGCACCAAGTCGGCAATCTCGAACATCGGGGTCTGCGTCTCGGGGTCGAGCTCGCGCACCACGGTACCCATGGGAACCTTGAGAATAAGGTCCTCGCCGCTCTTACCGTTACGACGGGCACCCTGCCCGTGCGTGCCGCGCTCGGCGCGGAAGTGATGCTTAAAGCGGTAATCGATCAGCGAAGACAGCTGAGCATCGGCCTGGATGACGACATTGCCGCCACGACCGCCGTCGCCGCCATCGGGGCCGCCCTTGGGAACAAATGCCTCGCGCCTAAACGACATGCACCCGGCTCCGCCGTCGCCGCCGCACACGTTAATGCGGCTGATATCGGTGAACTGTGACAACAGAATCGCTCCTACAAAAAAGAGGGAGACCCTTGAATCCTAAAACTCAAGTGCCTCCCACATATGTGCTCTATGAAGGGTGAATTACGCGTTCGCGAGCGGGCGTACGCTGACCCTGTGCTTGATACCCTTGTGGAACTCAACGGTACCGTCGACCAGCGCGAACAGCGTATCGTCCTTGCCACGGCCAACGTTCTCACCCGGATGGATGTGCGTGCCGTGCTGACGGACGAGAATCGTGCCCGTGGTTACCGTCTGGCCGGCATAGCGCTTCGTGCCAAGCGCTGACCGCGGGAGTCACGGCCATTACGGGAGGAACCGAGTCCTTTTTTGTGTGCCATTGTGTATACCTACTCTTTCGTTACGAGTGTAATCTACTCGGCGACGGGAGCCTCGGCGACAGCCTCAGCCTCTGCCTTGACAGCCTTCTTGGCGCGGGAGGTAGCCTGAACCTTCACGATCTTCAGCTTGGTGAGCTGCTGACGGTGACCCTTCAGACGACGATAGCGCTTGCGCTTGTGGAACTTGAAGACCAGCTGCTTCTCGCCCTTGAACTGCTCAACGATCTGAGCGGTAACCTTGGCCTTGGCCAGCTTGTCGGGATCGGTGACGATCTTCTTACCATCGTTGAGGAAGATGACCGGCAGGGTGACCTTGTCGCCCTCATTGCCCTCGATCTTCTCGACGGTGATGACATCGTCGGTGGCGACCTTGTACTGCTTGCCGCCCGTGTTAACGATTGCGTACATGTTTACTTGCCTTCATGCATCAGTTAGTGCAACAGCCGAATATAGTAGCAGGCGAAAATACCCCCGTCAACGAGTATGTGGAGCAAATCCACAAGTTCGCACAGGTATGGGGCTGACGAGTCGGCCCTCGTCGTCCTCGCATGCTTGATTCTGACGCTCGACATCGTAGGAGCAGATGGTCACGAGGTCTTGCATACCGGTGGAAACAATAGGTGCATCCACGCCCGGGGTCAAGCCCTGCAACAAAACATCAGCAGCAGAAAGCAAAATTTCCGGACGCATGGAGCCCTCGTTGTCGGCATGGGTGTCGAGCATGAGCACCAAATGGTCCGGGCGCTCCCCCGCCGTGAGCTCATAGCCCACGAGCGTGTGATCCAAATCCAAGCGCTTGCTCTTTTTGCCGCGCGCGTAGTCGATGCCATGGTCCGCGCGCAGCGTGTCGATCGCACGACGCACCTCGTCGGCGCTTACGGGCGCCTCGGGATCCAAGTGCAGGTCGATGCGATACGACAGACGCGTGAGTTGCGCCGTCAACGCCGGCGTGCGCACGTCGATATACGCCGCCTCGATGGGCGCCAGATCGGCCGGAGACGCCGCAGCCAGGCGCCCAAACGCCTCGTCGAGCGCCACGAACTCGGTCATAAACAGGTCATACCACTCGCAGATCGACGACGTACCCACCGGTAGCGCCGAAGAGAAGCCCACGCGCATGTGCGGAGAGAAGCCCTGCGTGACGGCATAGGGAAGTCCCGCACGGCGCACGATGCGCTCAATGGTATGGATTACTTCGAGATGGCCCAGGTACTTAAGGCGATCGCGCTTGCCATAGCGAACACGAAGTCTAAAGAGCGTGGGGTTGTCGGTCAGGCGCTCACTCATGCGCGATCACCCATCAATACATTCTTGGCGTGGAGCGTGGGGCAGATTCCGCAGCCGGTGCACGACGTGCGAGTGCAGTCGGGAGTCGTGACACCCTCGAGCGAGCGACGGTACTCGCGCTCGAGGAAGCCGCGCGTGCAGCCGGGGCTCACATGCTCCCACGCAGACGCCAGTCCAACTCGTAGGGCAGGTGCACGAGCTCATTGAGGTCGATGCCGTTTTTGGCAGCAGCCTCCTTCCAGTTATCGAGCGAGAAATGCTCTACCCAGGCGTCAAAGCGAGACCCCGAGCGCCAAGCATCGATGATGACGGGCGTCATGTCACGACCGGCGCGGGAGAGCGCGGCCTCGATGAGCGAGGTCTCGGCATCGTGGTAATGCACGCGGACGGCACGGTTGCGAACGCTCGTGATAAGCAGCTTCTGGCGACGCTTGACGTCGTCGTAGTCGAGCTGCGGGCACCACTGGAACGGCGTGGCAGCCTTGGGGATAAACACCGAAACCGAGATGGACACCGAGATCGAGCCGCGACGAGCCTTGGGCACCACGGAACGACCGAGCTCCAGCACGTGATCGGCCAGATTGGCGATGGCCACGATGTCCTCGTCGCGCTCGCCGGGAAGGCCCATCATAAAGTAGAGCTTCATGCGGTTCCAGCCGGCCTCGAAGGCCGCCTTGGCCGCACGGTCCAGGTCCTCCTCGGTCACGTTCTTGTTAATGATGTCGCGCATGCGCTGGCTGCCGGCCTCGGGTGCGAACGTCAGGCCGCCCTTCTTTTCGCCGGCGACCGACTCGGCCATATCCACGCCAAACGAATCCAGGCGCTGCGACGGAATAGACACGCGAATACCCGTATCCTCCAGGCGACGGTTGAGCCTGCCGAGCACGTCGCGAATGCAGGAGTGGTCGGTCGTGGAGAGCGAGGTCAGCGACACCTCGTCATAGCCGGTCTTTTCCAGACCCTGAATCACCGACGAGACGATCTGGTCGGCCGAGCGCTCGCGCACCGGGCGATACGTCATGCCGGCCTGGCAAAAACGACAACCGCGAGCGCAGCCACGCAGGATCTCGATAGACAGGCGGTCGTGGACCAGCTGCGCATAGGGTACACACGACTGCGACAGCGGATTCGTGGCGCCGAAATCCTCGACGACGCGCTTGTAGACCACGACCGGAGCATCCTTGCCCTCACGCGGCACGGTGTAGCCATGCGGCGAGCAGGGCTCATCGTGACGAACCTCATAGAGCGACGGCACGTAGTTGCCGGCAATGGATGCAAGCTGCTCAACAATCTGCGCGCGCGGGACTCCTTCGTCACGCAGGCGGCGATGCAGCTGGCAGGTCTCGAGCAGCGATTCCTCGCCCTCGCCGATGAGGATGGCATCGAAGAAGGCCGCGTACGGCTCAGGGTTGTACACCGAGGGACCGCCGGCGATGATGATGGGGTCGTCTTCGCCTCGGTCGGCCGCTAACAGCGGAATGCCAGCGAGATCGAGTGCCTCGAGGAAGTTCGTCACCGCCATCTCGTGCGGCACATGCAGACCGACGATATCAAACGAAGCGACCGGCGCTGCACCTTCGAGCGACAGCAGCGGAATGCCCGCCTCGCGCATGGCGTCACCCATGTCGGGCCACGGCACATAGCCGCGCTCGCAGGAGATGCCCTCGGCCTGGTTAAGAATGTTGTAGAGGATGGCGATACCCTGGTTGGGCAGACCAACCTCGTACACATCCGGGTAGATCAAGCAGCAACGGTAGTCGCATCGGCCTTGGAAAGCGTGCCCCACTCGTGATCGATATAGCGACTCGGCTTTTCGACCTTGGCGAGCAGCGGCTCAATTAAATGAAAACAGTCTTGGTATGCAACGCGCAACGGAAAACCCCTAAGCAGCGAGATCGGATGCGTCTTGGTAGGACGCCATAGGACGGGTAGCACCCGCGACCGTGGTCACCAGATCGCGAACGCGGGAGAACGTGGCAGTGACCACCTCGTTGGCACGGCTGTAGTCGACATCGCGCTCGTAGAGCGAAACGAGCGCACGGCCCATGCCATAGGTGCCCGCGGCAGCAGTGAGCGCCTTGACGGCAAACCCAATATGCGGCGTCTGCTTGACGAGTGCGCGGGTGACCGCGCGGATCACAAGACCGCCGGCAAGCACGCCCGCGACCTCATAGCCGCGCTCAGGCTTAATGCCGCGTCCAAAGACGGCAGCGAGCTCAAAGAGCATGCCCACCTGCGCCAGCGCCATAACGGGATAATCGGCGCCCGGCAAAAACACCAGCGCACCGGTCGCCATATTGGTGAGCGCGCACGAGGTGATGATACGATTGGCCGCCGCGATGCGCATGAAGGCAAAGTTCGCCGCAAAAGCCGTTTCCTTGTCGGTGCGATCGAGAATCCAGCGGGCAAGCGTCTCGAGCAGAAACGTCTTATCGGTTGCCGCCACCACGCCGAGCATGGGCGTGGACTCCTCGATAAACGGCACCTCCACAGCAGACTCGGCAAGCACGCACACGGGCGCGCCGGCGATCACGAGCTCCTGCACGGCACTCTCCAAGCGGTCGGAACCGCACGAGAGCACCAGTACCACATCGGTATCGGTCTTTGGAGCAATTCGCTCCTCCCCCAGACGCTCGACGCGCACAATGCCCGAGGTCGTCTGCGGCACAAAGGCGTCACGCACCGTCTCGGCCAGAAAGCGCGAGGCGGACGAATCCAGATAGACCGAGACGCGCACCGGCGTATCGGAATCCTTCTTAACGGACGCGCCCATCTTAAAAGCGCGGGTCAGCTTATCTACGGGAATTTTCATAGCAAACCCCTCCAGCGGTTACGCGGCGCCCGAACGATGCCGCCATATGGATTGTACGATACCCACCGTCAGCAGCTGAATCATCATCGAAGACGAACCGAAGCTAATAAACGGTAGCGGAATACCGGTAATCGGCATCATGCCGATGCACATGCCGATGTTTTCGAAGGTCTGGAACGCCCACATGCCAACGATGCCCACACACGAAAGACGCAAGAACAGCGACTCACACTTAAAGGCGACGCGAATCGTCGAAAAGATCAGCAGCACGTAGAGGCACAGGAGCAAAAAGGAACCGCAAAAGCCAAAGGTCTCGGATAGGAAGGCGAAGACAAAGTCGGTGTGGAACTCAGGAAGAAAGCCGCCGGCCGACTGCGTCGCATGGCCCAAACCCTTACCAAAGAAGCCGCCCGAGCCAACGGCGATAAGCGACTGCTGCAGGTTGTAGCATCGTCCGAATCGGCATTATCGGGGTCGATAAAGACCGTCAGGCGGTTCATCTGATACTGCTTGATGAGCACATCGTGGCCGAGCAACGAATCAAAGACCGAATCGAGCGCCAGGACGAGGGCCACCAGGCCCACAAGCAGGGCCAGGGTCGACAGCACCCATTCGCGGCGCGCACCGCTCATGCAGATGACGATGGCGCCAGAAACCAGTACGACCAGGCCCGATCCCAGGTCGCCCATGGCAACGACGGCCAAAAACGGAATGGACAGCATGCCGCAGAGCTTGACGTAGTCGCGAACGGTATCGATGCGACCGTTATACTGCGAGCCAAGCGTAGCAATAAAGAAGATGGTGATGAGCTTGGCAAGCTCAACCGGCTGGAATGTCAAGCCGATACCGGGAATCTTGATCCAGCCCGTCATGCCCAGACCGCCCGTATAGGACAGGCCCGGAATCTTGGGCGAGAAGATCACAATAAGGTCAATGACGAGCAGCGCCGTCGAGAAGTTAGAGATGCCGCGCAGATCGGTACGCCAGACGAGCACCGCAAGCACCGCGCCAATGCCAATGCCCAGCAGGTGGCGCGAGAATGAGGCGTCGGCCTTAAACTGTGACGCCGACCAAATAATGATGGCGCCATAGGCAACGAGCGCGACGGTAGCCAGCAGCACACCGATATGCACCTTTTGGCGAAACGTACCGCGCGAGGCCGAAAGTTGCTTGTTGACGCGGTCCAGGCTGCTGCGAGAGCCGGTCTTGGTTGAACGGAACAGATCCGCCGGAGAAAAATCCATCGCAACCTCCTATCGAACCGAAGAATCGCCCGAGGCCGAAGAGGTATCGGGCTCGTCATAAATCGCGCCGAGCACGTCGCGCACGACATGCATCGCGGTATCTGAGCCACCGCCGCCCTGCTCCAGGACAGTAGCGATGACATACTTGGGATCATCGGCCGGCGCATAGGCGCAGAACCACGCGTATTCGTCCTCGCCGCTTTTCTCGCCCGTGCCCGACTTGCCGTATACCTGCGGCGTCAGGGTGCCAAAGTGAGCCGCCAGGGACGTCGATGCCGTGTAAATCACGTCGTGCATGCCGTTGCGAACAAGAGCCAAATCCGAATCGCTGTTGATCTTGGCCTCCAAGCGCTTCTTCTTGCCTTTGCCGTTGTACTTATAGGCATCGCCGTCGCCATCGCGCGACACGGCAGACAAAAACACGTGAGGCACGTACTGCTTACCGCCGTTGGCAAGGCCCATGTAGCGCATGCCATCTGCAGAGGCGTCACCAAAATGTCGCCCTGGCCGATGGCAATGTTGGTCATATCGCCGGCATTCCACTTGCGGTCCTCGGCAGAGGCGTCGGTAAAGTACGACTCTTTCCACTCGGCATCGGGAATACGGCCCGCGCCTCACTCGGCAAATCGATACCGCAGGTCTTGCCTAGGCCCCAGCGACGAAAGACCTCCTGCAGGCCCTCGGAATGTTGCTCGTCATAAAAGAACGCCTTGCCCATATCGTAGAAGACGGGGTCGCACGAGTTGGCAATACCCGACTGCAGCGTCATGGTGCCGTGTCCAGACGTCAGCCAGCAGCGCTTGCCCCAAGCCTTGCCCAAGCCCGTCCAATAGCCCGTGCAGTTGGTTGTCTGCGTTGAAGTGTAGGTTCCAAACTCAAGACCGGCCAGTGCCGAGAGCGGCTTGATGGTCGAGGCCGACATGTACTGTCCGCTAATGGCGCGGTTGAGCAGCGGGTGCGAACCCTTGTCATCATTGAGCTCGGTCCACACGTCATTTGAGACGCCGCCGATAAAGACGGACGGATCGAACTTGGGCTCGCTCGCCATGCCCAGGATCTCGCCGTTGTTGGGATCGAGACACACCACAGCGCCGTTGCCGGCATTGCTGTAGCCAGTGGTCTTGGCAAGCTCGATGGCGCTCGCCAGCGCCGTCTCACAGGCCTGTTGGATCTTGAGGTCGAGCGTGAGCTTAATGTCGGAGCCGGCCTTGGCGGGCACGGCGCCGGCCTGACCGGTCACATTGCCCGAGGCATCGACCTTGACGGTCTGCTCGCCACGAATACCCTGCAGCAGGTTTTCGTAGTAGCTCTCAACACCCGCCTGGCCCACGATATCGCCCGACTGGTACGTAATCCGGCCAGCAGAAGCATCATCGTCGCCAGAGGTTTTCTTATTCTGGGCCTCAAGCTGCTCGGAGGTAATGGTGCCGGTATAGCCCAAAATGTGACAGGCCGTCTCGCCGTACGGGTACTGGCGCTCGGTACGCTCGGCAATCTTGACGCCCGGGAACTCGCCGGCGTGCTCCTTGATATAGGCAACCGTGGAGCGACGGACGTCCGTCGCGATGGTATGCAGGCTCTGGGCGCCCTCGGAATTGTCCTGAATATTGCGCAGAACCGCCACGTAGGGCATACCGAGCACGTTGGCAAGATGGCGAACCAGAACCTCATCCTCGGCAAGGTCGCGGTAGGCCACGACAGCAAGTGAGGGACGGTTCTGGACAAGTGCCACGCCATTACGGTCGAGGATGCGGCCGCGCACAGCGGGTGTGGTAACGGTGCGCGTCTGATTACTATTAGCCTGCTTTTCATAATAGTCCGACGAGACCATCTGCATGCCCCACAGCTTGACGGCAAGCGCCGCGAACATCGCGCCCACACCCGTGGTGAGGATGGAGAAGCGGCCCTTAAAGGCGGTCGCCGCGGTATTGCCCTCGCCCTCGGTGGCGCGCGGGGCCGTTCCATGCTGCGTATCGTAGGTAAAACGGGAATCGCCGCGACGCATGATGACCAGCGCGACCACGATGGCCACAACCAGCACGATACCGGCGATAATAACCGTCATCTGGGAAGACATCTACGGGCCTCCCCTATTTGAGCTTACGGGTCTTGGGCTTAAAGCGCATGCCCGTCTGGCGTCCGCCACGTGCGGAGAATCCATAACCGGACTGCGGCACGACGCCGGACATCAAAAACGGAATGGCAACCAGACCCGTCAGGATCGAAGACGGCAGCGCATGGCCGAAGATCGCCACGACAAAGCTCGTCTCCATACCCATAAACAGCAAGATGATGCTGTAGATCACATTAATGACGAGCGCAAAGGCGCCCACAGTGATGCCGCGCGCACTCGGGGTACCGCTCGTTTGACCGGCAGCGCTGTGCACCAGGGCAAAAGAACCCACGGTCAGCAGGAGCGACATAACTCCCACCGGCACGGCAGCGGACAGGTCATAAAACAAGCCGCTGCAAAAACCGCACACGACGGCACGGGTCGGGTCGCCCGAGAACACGCTTAGGCACACCAGGATAATCATGAAGTTGACGCGACCGCCCGCAATGGAGATCTGCGGTGCCAGGCCTGCCTGCAGCAGCACGCACACGATGGCGGCGATTACAAACGTGCGGGAGCTCATCCCCTGCTCGTGTAGATCCATGGACATGCCCCCTATTCGCTCGAGCCGGAATCGGTCGTCTCGGACGTGTCGGAACCGTCATCCGAGCTCTCGTCCTTCGTCTTGGTCGCAGCATCGCGCGACGTTCCCTGCGGCGTGCTATTAGCGGTGCTCACGTCCTCATCCGAGGCCGACTGTTCGTCGGTCAGCGAGGTGATGACCAGCACTTCCTCGTTGTTCTCGGCCGTCGTCTGGGCGCGTACCACAATGGTGTAGTACACGTCGTTTGCCGATTTCTCAACCGACGAGACGGTGCCGAGCGGAAGGCCCTTGGGGAACACACCGCCAATGCCCGAGGTCACGATGATGTCGCCAACCTTAACGTCGGAGTCGACGCTCACGTACTCAAGACGCAGCGTGCCGTCAGCCTGACCCTGCAGCATGCCCTGGGCGCGCGTGTCCTGCACCATAGCGGACACGCCCGAGTTCTCATCGCCGATCAGACGCACGGTGGACGTCTTGGCCGAGACTTCGATGATCTGTCCGATAACACCAGCCGAACTCGTCACAGGCATGTTGATGGTAAGCCCGTCGGCAGAACCTTTATCGATGGTAACGGTCGAGGTCCAGGCATCGCCCGAAGCGCCGACGATACGAGCTGCAGTGGACTTGAGGTTGTAGGTCGACTGCAGACCGACCAGACCCTCCAGTCGCTCGGCGGTCTTTTGAGCCTCGGAGAGCTCGGCAACCTTGGAGGTCAGCTCCTCATTTTGCTTCTTAAGCTCGTCAAGCGTGTCCTGTGACGCCGTAAGGTTAGAGAACACGTTACCGATCGCATTGAAGGGAGCCGCCACAGTCGAGCCCAGAAAACGCACCGGCGAGGTAATCGTCGTCACGCCCGAACGAACGGCATGAATCGGCCCCGTCTCGCCCTCACGAATATAAAACGTGAGCAGCAACACCGAAATCAGGCTGAAAACAATCAACGGGCGCATACCCGTTGATTGTCGCTTGGTATTCAGATTTGTGGAGAAACCCGAAGATCGTGCCAAATGGAATCCACCTTTTGGAAATTAAGCATTGGTCTGGACGAAGCCGCCATCAAACGCATTGGCCTCGAGCACGCGGGCACAGCCGTTAACAACGTTATCGAGCGCCGTGGGGCTGACGTTGACCGAAACGCCGGTCTCATCGCGCAGGCGCACATCGAGACCGCGCAGCAGCGCGCCGCCACCGGTCAGCAAAATGCCATAGTACATAAGGTCCGAGGCAAGATCGGGAGGCGTAGCTCGAGTGCGTCCTTGACGGCCTTGGCCATCTCGTCGAGCGGCTTGTTGAGTGCGCGACGAATCTCCTCGCTCTCGATGCGCACGGTCTTGGGCAGACCGGTGATCACGTCGCGGCCGTTGACCTCGACGTCGAGCTCATCCTTGAGCGGCACGGCGGAGCCGACCTTGATCTTGATGTCCTCTGCCGTACGCTCGCCGATGGCCAGGTTGTAGGCATCGCGAACGTGCGTGAGGATGGCCTGATCGAACTCGTCGCCGGCAATACGGATAGACTGCGAGACGACGATGCCGCCCATAGCGATAACGGCAACCTCGGTGGTACCGCCACCGATGTCGATGACCATGGAGCCGGTGGGTTCCTCGACGGGCAGGTCGGCGCCGATGGCAGCCGCCATGGGCTCTTCGATCAGATAGGCCTGGCGGGCACCGGCCTGGATCGTGGCCTCAAAGACAGCGCGCTTCTCAACCGACGTGACACCGGAGGGAACGCAGACGACAACACGCGGACGCGGAGTCCACGGATAGCGCTTCTCGGACGCCTTGTCGATAAAGTAGCGAAGCATGGCCTCGGTAACATCGAAGTCGGCGATGACGCCGTCCTTCAGGGGACGAACGGCCACGATGTTGCCGGGCGTACGGCCGAGCATGCGCTTTGCCTCGATACCGACCGCCAAGATGCGCTCGTCGTTCTTGTCGATGGCGACAACAGAGGCTCGCGAATGACGATGCCCTTGCCGCGCACGGAGACAAGCGTATTGGCGGTGCCGAGGTCGATGGCAAGATCGCCCGCATAGCTACCGAAGAACATATCCATCAAAGAAAACAACGCAACTCCTGATGTGTTGGATGATTGCTGGAAAACTACTAGCTCATCATACTAGCGCAAGCCCGGCGCCTCACTTGCGGTGAAGCGCCGGGCAAAGCTAAATCCCATAAGGTCACTACTGGTTGTCAGCAGCCGAGAAATCCATATCGAGCGAAGAAACGGCCCAGCCGATATGGTTGTCGGAGCGCACGAATTTGACGGTGTACTCCTGCTCGCCGCCCTTGGACAGCGATGCCTTCACCTTGGCGGTCGTCTCGGTCATGGACTGATCCATGCCCTCGACGGACACGGTGGCACCCTGCGGAATCGAGGAGATGATCATCGACTTAGCGTCCTCGGACAGGCTCGAGGCCAGGCAAGACTCGGCCTTTGCGGCGTCACCGTCGCCGGCAGCTGGAACAGATCGGTAACGACAGACTCCTGAGACGGGAAGCCAAAGCCGCGCGTGTAGGCAAAGCCCAGACCGCCCGCGGCGATCAAAATGAGCAGAAGCAGCACGATGAAGACTTTAAGACCCGTGTGGCGATGGCGACGACGGACCTTGGCCTGCTTACGATCCTGACGGTCCTGCTGGACCATCTCGGACTCGGACAGCGTAAAGAAGCCGGTGTCCGAGGGATCGGGCATAAACTGACCGGTCGCGCCCGTAGGATCGAGCGGATCGACGGCAGGAGCGTCCATCGCGGGCGCGGAGCCGTGGCCATAGCCGTCTGGGCAGACAGCGCGGCAAGCGAATCGTGCACGCGGGCAAGCTCATCGGCCTGCTCGGAGGTGAGCTGGTAGATGCCATCGGCAGTAGCGGCGTTAAAGGCGTCGAGTGCGTCGGAGGGACGGCCAGCGGCAGAAAGCGCCTGACCCATGCCGGCGTTGAGCGCACGCGTGTCGTCGCGGGGGCCGGCAAAGTCGATAGCCGTGCGGTAGGTCTCCACGGCATCCGCCGGACGGCCGAGCTTAATGAAGCAACGACCGAGCTCGCCGAGTGCGGCGGCAGGAGCCGGATTGCGCCGTCGATGGCAGCCTGACGGAAGGCGGTTCCCGCGTTGGCATAGTCGCCCGACTGGAACAGCGCATTGCCCAGGCCCAGATAGGCCTTGAACGGCGTGGCATAGGAAGCATCCTGCGTAGCGGCAGAGAAAGCCTGAGCGGCCGTCGTGTAGTCGCCCACGGCGGCGAGCGCCTTGCCGCGGTTGGTGAGCAGCGCGCCGCGCTTGCCGTAGGTACCGTCGTTGAGGGCGGCGGCATAGGCCTCGGCGGCCTCGGCATACATGCAAGGTGCATCAAGGCGTTGCCACGAAGGTGATCGGCCTCGCCCATAATCTCATCGGGAGTCTTTGCCGCCCCAAGCATCTGGGCTGCAGCAGAAAAATCACCCGCGCGGTAAGCGGCGCGGCCCTGTTGGATCAGCTGGCTATTCAAGGAAGTCCCCTTTACTCGTGAACGATCTCGACATGGACGATCTCGTCGCCGGCACGCAGCTGCGAAATCACATCGAGACCCTCGACCGTGGTACCAAAGACGGTGTAACCGGAATCGAGGTTATGCTGGGCACCCAGGCAGAAGTAGAACTGCGAACCCGCGGAATCGGGGTCCATGGAGCGTGCCATGGCAAGGGCGCCATCGACATGGCTGTTGCGCGGATTGGTGGCAAACTCGCCCTTGATGCAGTAGCCGGGGCCACCGGTACCGGGCATACCGTCGGGGCCCTCAAGACCGGCAGCGACGTCGGCGCGGACATGTCGCGGGTATTGGGGTCGCCGCCCTGGATAACAAAACCGGGCACATAGCGATGGAACTTAAGGCCATCATAGAAGCCCATCGTGGAAAGCTCGCAGAAGTTCGCGACATGAATGGGAGCGCCCTCGCCGTCAAACTTGACCTTGATGGTACCCTTCGACGTCTCGATTACGGCGCACTCGTCGCCGACAAGCTGATACTCGGGCGTGTAGAGCTCTTTCTTAAAACCAAACATGTGGTTCCTTCCTCGTGCGTTTAAAGCATATTTGTACGAATTGTAGCAATAAGCACGGGTTTACATCAATTGCGCACGTAGGTTATGCCGACTATGGCGAACTAATTTTAGGAACGCTGCTGCGGCTTCCAGGAACCCACATTGGCATCGTACTGGTTCAGCGCGCTGTTGCCGCCCTGCGCGATGGGCGCCAGGATCTCGCTTTGGTGGGAACTCATCGACTCGCCATCGGGAATGGCCAGCGAGATATCCCAGCTCTGGCAGATCACGTCGACGCGCTCATACATCCACTCGGCAAGCTGCTTTAAGTGGGCGATGTCATCCGCATAGACCGTATCGTCCTGTACTTTCAGGTTGTTGAGCTCATCTTGCGTCTTTTTGATCTGGTCGCGTAGGGCGTAGGCACTCTGCGACAGCTCCTGACGGGTGGACAGCGGCGTTCGGAGATAACCGTTGTTAAAGGAATCGATGACCTCGCCGATCTGGTCCTCGTCAGCGTAGGACACGATGGTCTGATACAGACCATCGAGCCTGGTATAGAGCTGATCATCGGTGAGCACGGTTTCTTCCTGAACCACCTCGCAGAATCGCCCTGCTTGGTATCGTCCTCAGTCGCCTCGCCCTTTTGACGCGTGGGGAAGGTGGTTTGTGCAGCTTGGCCAAACTGGTCGTAGAAGCCAGGCATAACACCCATGGGATCGGTCGTCACGAACCAATAGGCACCACCGCACACGACGGCAAGGACCGCGATGATAATGAGCGGCTTGGGAATATGACGCTTATGCTTGTGATAGGCGTCCTCGTCGGGGTGCACCTTGCGCTTGGGTTTTTGAGCATCGTCATGCAGGGAAACGGGCGTGGGAATATCGACCTTGGGGATACCGAAATCCTTATCGAAAGCTGGCAGCACGCAGGTCTCATTGGGGTCGGCGGCGTCCGAAAGCACCGCAGCGGCAGAGGCCGGCGCATGCGGCACCTCGGTATCGATCTGCTCTTGCGTTAGGCGCGGAAAGCCCGCCGTGCGGCCCGCTGCCAGGTCGGATGCTGCCGCATCCTCGGAGAGGATACCCGGAGCGGGGCGTCCGCATTTGGGCACGTACGATCATGCGGAGAAAGACGGGCACCGCAGCCTCACAGAACACGAATTCGGTGTGCTCGGGACCATCGCCCGGACCCACATAGGCGTTGCAGTAGGGGCAGAACGAGGCGCCGTCCTCGATAGTCTTAAGGCAATGCGGCAGATCACGGCATCCTCTTTTCGAAGCAATTCAAATAATCGAGGTTAGAGCATAACATCGCCACGGCCCTACAGGAGCAAGGCACCAATTCAACATCGCCAGGGCGCGTAGTTACTTCTTCTTTTTGCTCGGCATCGAGACTTTGATGCCTTGGGCGGACTTGGTTACGCGAGAGCGCTTGGCTCCGCTACCCTTCTTTTTCTTGGGCTGGGCCTGGGCCACGCCCTCGAGTGCGCGGGCCTCGGCCTCGCGAGCGGTGCGATCTTCGCGG
>ENA-OQCE01000585-OQCE01000585.1-human-gut-metagenome-genome-assembly--contig:-NODE-585-length-17454-cov-3.586080_pt1 | contig 17454 bp, 20 predicted proteins | sample MGYA00242495_ERZ504572 | MGnify/ENA primary metagenome ERZ504572 (study PRJEB26092, sample SAMD00036228) | human gut metagenome | host: Homo sapiens | study: EMG produced TPA metagenomics assembly of...
TGTAGAAAAAGAACGAAAAAGTCTGGATGCAGTTCGGCTGCGGGTGCAGGAAGTATGTCAGAAGTGTTATCTGCCCCCGCGTCTGGATGTGTTTACGGAAGCAGAAGAATCCTTGACCGAGTATAAAGAAGAGTTGATGAAAGTACAGATTTCCTATGGAAATTATATAAATGGAATCAGTTATGCCAAGGTGCAGAAGGAATATTTGGAAGGAATTGACGCCGATTTGGATGATATCCGCTACGATTTGAATCATATGATACGAAATGAACGGGAAAAGCGGGGAAGTCTGAATTCAGTGATGGAACAGCTTGCTTTGACGGATTATGAGGAAATCAGGGAGCGATTGGAACATTGCATAGAGCGATTGGAGAAACTGCCGTCAGAGATTGAGGCGAGTGTTACACAAAGCTCTCATTTGGAAACAAAAGAAAAACAATTTATAGAAAAACTGGGAGATATAGAAGTTTCAGTTGGAAAGTACAGACAGCAGAAAGACAGATTTTGCACTGCTTTTGAAATGGAATATCAGCTTGGATATGTAGAGTGTCCGTTTGCGGTAAGCGACGATGCGGAAGAACGGGCGGAGAAGATATGCAGGATGTTTATGGGGAGATTCGGAAATAAAAGGCACAGTGAGATTTTGGAGAATCTGCAAAATGTATATCATATGAATAGGGGATATCTGTTGGAATATCAGGTTACGCTGCAGTCATTATTTGAAGAACTGGATGAGGAGAGCGGAGTTTTCGACACAAGTATGAGACGAATCGATATTTCTGCTAAGTATAGAGGAATCACGATCAAGTTTAAAGAACTGATTGCCAGAATGAAAGAAGATGCAGAGGTACAGCGTCGGCTTTTGAGTGATAAGGACAGAGAGTTATTTGAAGATATTCTTGCCAATACGATCAGTAAGAAAATTCGCGGAAAAATTCAGGCCAGTAAGCGATGGGTTGAGAAAATGAACACATTGATGGAGTCTATGAAGACTTCCAGCGGACTTACGCTGAGTCTGCGTTGGAAAAATAAGCGGGCGGAGAAAGAAGAACAGCTGGATACGAGGGAACTTGTAGAACTTCTGCAAAAAGATGCCGAAATTATGCGTCCGGAAGAGGCGCAGCAGTTATCCGGACATTTTCGATCTAAGATCGAAGAGGCAAGAAAATCTGCAAATGATCTGGGAAATGTGCAGTCTTTTCATGCGATTATGAGAAATGTGCTGGATTATCGTCAATGGTTTGAGTTTCAATTGGAATGTCAAAAAACAGGAGAGAAGAAAAGGGAACTGACAGACCGCGTATTCTTTACTTTTAGCGGCGGAGAAAAGGCGATGTCGATGTACGTGCCGCTATTTTCGGCAGTAGTAGCAAAATATGCAGGGGCAAGACAGGATGCTCCGTATTTGATTTCCTTGGACGAGGCATTCGCGGGAGTAGATGAAATGAATATTCGGGACATGTTCCGGCTGATGGTGAAGTTTGACTTTAATTTTATGATCAACTCACAGATTCTCTGGGGAGATTATGATACGGTTCCGGCTTTGGCAATCTATCAGCTTGTCCGCCCGGAGAATGCGAAATATGTTACGGTTATTCGGTATGTCTGGAATGGAAATATAAAAAGTATGGTAACAGAAAAGGACTTGAGTCATGGATAAAACAGAAACAAACGATCTGTTAGAAGAATGCATGCTGTATTTCAAGGCGCGTCCGGTATATAAAAAACTATTTCTGAAAATGCGGGATAAATATGCCGGTCTTGGCCACTTTGGGGGAACGGCGATGCTTACGTCGCTGAGCAGAGAAGAGAAAAGTCAATTAGGAGGATTTTTTCAAAGGGATTATACAAGTAATAAGACAATAACAATTTCTGCGGATTTAATGAAAAAATGTTTGGAATCCAGTAAATTTGCGGGATTAACCTGGGAATTGATTCTGGAAACTTATTTTGGAGAGCCGCTGCAGGTAAAAAAGGAAATCGAACTGGCAGAGTCGAAAAGGCGAGAAGATTATTTTGCGGAGATACTGGAAAGTATTTCGGATGAAAGCGGACGAGAATGGCTGCGCAGCATATTGGAGGAAAAGAAAGAGGGATATTTGCTTATTACGCAGTTATACAAAGAAAGCCCGGAGGAATTGAGGAGCATTCTAACGTATGTAACGACAGGGATTGCAAAATTGAAAGTGTTTCAAGATAAAAAGCAGAAAGAATTGTTAGCTGTGTTTTCGGCAAATGTCACAGGAAATCCCCATTATTTTGATGAAGGGAAGACAGGGGAAAAACTACTCTTTAATTATCTTGGAGAAAGGAATTTCGATTTAAAACAAGAAGGACTTTCCAGAGCAGAGTATAAAAACAGAATCTATTATGAGGCAGGGATTTTGAAAGATGAAGTATCGAATGATGCGCTGGCATATGGGATTCACGGATGGAAACCGGACGGCGGTTTACATGAAGGCATTGAAGGTTTTCTTGAGAATAGAGAGCCTGTAAAATTGACGTTACAGACGATTGGAAGATTAGAGAAGGTCTGTGGACAGAGTAGTCAGGTATACGTTGTGGAAAATCCGGCAGTATTTTCTGTATTGATAAGGGAGTATCCGCAGCGGACTGTGATCTGCGGGAATGGGCAATTACGTCTGGCGGTACTTATTCTTATGGATAAATTTTCGTGCGACACTGTTTTTTGGTATGCGGGGGATTTTGATCCGGAGGGGCTTTTGATCGCACAGAAATTAAAGGTCCGATATGGAGAGCGGCTGAAACTTTGGAAGTATGAGGCGGATTTGTATGAAACATATTTATCGGAAGTAGAACTAAGCGACAGGCGGATGAAAAAGCTGGAGCAGGTGTCTGTTCAAGAACTGCAGGAAATAAGGGAAGCGATGTATAAGAAACGAAGATCGGCATATCAGGAAAGCATGATGGAAGCACTGAGGAAGTAATTGCCGTTTGGGATCATCTGACGCTAAAGGATTATAATATAAAATGCGATCAGGAGTGATCGAAGAAAACCAGATCTGAAAAAAGAAACGGTGAGGAAATCAAAATGTGGTATCAGAAGGATTGGTTTACAGGAAGTGATTACTATAATTTAAAAGAAAAACAGATTCATGCAGAAGAGATCGAGATTAAAAAGCCGCTCGAACAAAAATTTCATGAAAGGACAGAGATATATTATGTTAAGAGCGGTGACGCCGATATTTGGATCAACGGAGATAAATATCAAATGAAAGAGGGCGTTTTCTGCTGCCTTTACATGCATCATTTTTATAGAATCGAACAGATCAGAAAACCTTTGCGCTGCGTAAAGGTTTCTTTTCATATCGGTCTGTTTATGTTTTTGTGTTTTGAACAGCACAAAGAAAATGAAAATGAGGTGCTGATGTATGGCGTTCCCCCTTTATTTGTTTTGAATGCGCAAGAAAAACAGAGGGTTCTTCGTGTTTTAGACGACTTGTTGGCTGAAGAGCAGGAAGAAAAATTTCTGCTGTATAATATGAATATCTACCTTGCCATGCAGTTACATGCATTGTACTGCAGATACGCTATGGAGAGAAAGAAAAAAGAGGATTCCGAAAAAGACTGTGTATGGGATGTTATTCAAAGGGTGCTGTTGGGTACAAGCAAAACAGTACCAATGGAAGAGTATGCCAAAGCGGCAGGGATGACAACGGTAACATTGAATCGTAAAATTGTGCGGCGGTGTGGTTATACTTTTTTTCAGCTTCAGAAAATGGGAAAGATATTTAATGCCTGTGCCCTTCTGCATTTTCCGGATTTGAATATCCAATACATCAGTGATTATCTCGGATTTACTAATATCGAAGATTTTTACAGAGTATTTAAACGTTATATGAACGTGAGCGTCAGAGAATACCAGAAACAAAATGTAGGAAACGGTATGCAAATGCATTCGGAGGAAGAGGCACTGCAGATTTTGGTTTATCTTATACTTAATTTTCATGATCCGTTTCAGATGAAAGAAATGGAGAAAGTGTTGAAAAAGAATGCGCATTTGCTTGAAAGAAGAGCGCGGGAGGTGTTTGGACGAAGTGTTTTGGAATTGTTGGAGGAAGTAAGAATTCAGATTTCCTGCAGTTATCTTGTTGCTACAGACCGGACTGTTACACAGATCAGCAGTGACGTTGGATTTGGAAGTATTTCATCTTTTCAGCGCAGTTTTTTTAAATATATGAATCAAACGCCAAGTCAATTCAGATGTAGTATGAAAAGTAAATAATTGATAATAATTTTAAAATATCTGAATATCTATTTTCTGTACTTCGCCTTATAATGAAATCAAAATACCGGAGGTGACAGAAAAGATGTTTGAACATTTATTTGCTCCAATTAAGATTCGTGATATGGAGCTGAAAAAACAGAATTATTTTGCCGGCTATGGGAACGAGAATGGCGGCGGAAAACGGGGCAGTGACAGATAAATTGATTGCTTACCACGCTGCAAGAGCAAAAGGCGGATGCGCACTGAATATTGTAGAAGTAGCCGCCGTACATACGCCAAGTGCGCCGGCGCATTTTGTATCTATCAGTGAAGATACTTGATTGAAGGACATAAAAAACTGACAGATGCAATCCATGAAAACGGCGGGAAAGCAGGAATTCAGCTTTGGCAGGGATCTATTGCCGCATGCATGGATCCGAAGGCGCAGATGCTGGTTGTTTCGGATATGAATTTTGGCGCTTATATGATCAAAGCATTACAAAAGAACAGATTCAGGAAGTAATCGCATGCTATGGAAAAGCGGCTGCCAGAGCGGTAGAAGCCGGATATGACTGCTTGGAATTTCATCTGGCGCACAATTACCTTCCTCATTCATTTCTGAGTGCGGGCTTCAATCACAGGGAAGATGAATATGGAGGAAGTTTTGAGAACAGATGTCGATTCCCGTTGGAAGTAATTGATGAAATTCGCAAAAATATGCCGGAAGGGATGCCGTTGTTTATCAGAATTGACGCTCAGGACGACATGTTGGAAAACGGTCTTACGATTGAAGATGTGATTCGATTTTGTAAGATTGCAAAAGAGCATGGCGTTGATGTTCTAGATGTATCCAGAGGAAATATCATTACGGCGGCGTCTATGTATGAAGTTCCGCCTATTGATGTGCCAAATGGATTTAATATTGACAATGCGGCGAGAATCCGAAAAGAGACAGGGATGTTGACTGTCGGAGTAGGAAGGATCAATACGGCGGCGCTGGCAGAAGAGATCATATCTCAGGACAAAGTAGATATGGTTGTTATGGGAAGGGCGCAGCTTGCAGATCCGGAATTCGCGAATAAGGCGCACGAAGCAGAATCGGCGATATTGTACATTGCGTAGGATGTAATCAGGCTGCTATGATGGCTTTACCGATGTTGCAAACCGTCCTCATATTACTTGTATGAGAAATCCGATGATCGGTCATGAATCAGAGTACGATTTAAGTAAAACGGAAACTCCGAAGAAGTATGGGTTGTCGGCGGAGGTGTTGCCGGAATGGAGGCTGCGAAGATCCTGCACGAAAGAGGACATGAAGTTTCGCTGTTTGAAGCTTCTGACACATTAGGAGGAGAATTTCTTCTTGCCGGAGAAGCGCCGGGCAAGGCTGAGATGAAGGCGGCGGCGTTTGAGATGGCCGAACAGGTAGAAAAACTTGTAAAGGTATATAAGAATACAAAAGTAGATGCACAAATGTTGAAGGATGCAGATGTGGACGCTGTTATTTTGGCAATCGGTTCTTCTCCGATTACGATTAAGTTAGAAGGTATGGATAAGTTGCAGCATGCATCAGCACCGGAAGTTCTCAGGCATGAAGTGTGTCCGAAAGGAAAAGTCGCTGTTATCGGAGGCGGTCTGGTAGGACTGGAAACAGCGGATACTCTTGCGACAGACGGATGTGATGTAACTGTTTTGGAAATGAAAGATGAGATCGGAAGCGATCTGGGCAGCCTTCGTAAGATTGCCGTTATGATGAAATTGCAGCAGATGCAGGTGAAAATGCTTCCAAACAGCAAAGTGTGTAAATTTACGGAAGAAGGAATTGTGCTGGAAGATGAAACTCTTGTGCCGTGTAATTGCGCGGTATTTGCTGTTGGATTTGCTTCAAATGATTCACATTTACTTGTGGAAGAATGTGAAAAAAGGCAGATTCCGTGCCGCGTGATCGGAGACGCAAAATCCGCAAGACGTGCTCTGGATGCGATCGCGGAAGGATTTGAAGCGGCAAGAACACTGTAGAAATATAGGAGGATAAAGCGTATGAGAACAATGTTTACCCCGCTTAAGATTGCGGGAATGGAAGTGAAAAACAGAACTTTTATGGCTCCGATGTCGCTGGGATATGAAAGTCAGGATGGTACTGTGAATGAGAAAATGGAGCTTACTGGCTCAGGCGTGCGCAAGGCGGTGTGGGATGTATCATCGTAGACGCTACAAGTGTTGATCCGAATGTTCCGTATCTTGGAAATACACTTTGTTTTCGGGATGAAGAAAGTATCAAAAAATACAAAAGCTTTACAGACAAAGTTCATTCTTATGGCTGTAAGATCATTCCGCAGATTACGCATCCGGGTCCGGAAAGTATCAGTGCATTTTTCGGAGTAGCGCCAGTAGCCAGCAGTTCATATCCGAACTCTATGGGCAGATGACAAGAGAGCTGGCAAAAGAAGAACTTCCGGGTATTGTCGCTCTTTATGCCAAAGCGTCTAAAAATGCGAAAGAGGCTGGATTTGACGGAATCGAACTGCATTGTGCCCATGCATATATGCTGCTCGGATCGTTCTTGTCACCTTTACGCAACAAACGTACAGATGAATACGGCGGAAGTTTGCTGAATCGCGCCCGTTTGTTGTTTGAAGTATTGGATGCGATCAAAGAAACCTGCGGAGAAGATTTCCCGATCGTTTTAAGAATGTCCGGAAGTGAAAGAGATCCGCAGGGAAATACGTTAGAAGATATGAAACGTTTGATCCCTTACTTGGAAAAACATGGCGTTGATTGTTTTGAAATCAGCGGCGGAACACAATATGAGCGTTGTAATAAGATTATTCCGTGTCATGGAGAAGAAGAATTTACGAACTTAAAAGAAGCTCGGGCAATTAAAGAAATAACAACAAAACCGGTGATCACGGTCGGAAAAATCCTGGATGCACAGTTAGCGGAAGATGTGCTTGAAGCAAATGAAGTGGATGGAGTTGTACTTGGCCGAGCTCTTTTGGCAGATCCGGATTTTGTGGAGAAAGCAGAAGAAAAACGTTATGATGAGATTGCTCCTTGTGCAGGCTGCGGAGTTGGATGTGTAGGTGAGCAGACGAAAAGACGTCCGGCATCTTGCGTGATCAATCCACTGGCAGGAAGAGAACTGGAGTTTGAAGAAAAACCGACAGCAGAAGAAAAGAATATTTTAGTCGTCGGAGCAGGAATCGGAGGACTTGCAGCAGCAAGGATTCTTGCAAAACGCGGACATCATGTAGTCGTATTTGAGAAAGAGAAAAAAGCAGGCGGTCAGTTGAATCTGGCATGCCGCGCTCCGTTTAAACAAGAAATTTCAAAATGGATCGTATATCTTTTGCAGGAATGTGACAGATATGGTGCGGAGATTCGCTATGAGACAGAAGCAAATGCAGATGTGATCAAAGCGGAGAATCCGGATGTCGTAATTCTTGCAACAGGAGCAGAACCTATCGTACTTCCGGTAGAAGGCAAGGAAACTATGATTCAGGCAAATGACGTATTGAGCGGAAAAGTTCCGATTCTCGGCGGAAATGCAGCGATTATCGGAGGAGGAATGGTTGGAATAGAAACGGCGGAATATGTGCTTCATCATTCCAGAGGAGCGGCAAGAGCAGCTCTTATCGAGATGACAGACAGCATAGGTCAGGGAATGGTTCCGAATAATCTTGTGCCGACTATGGCTCGTCTCAGACAGGAAAATGTACAGATGATTACAGGCGCAAGAGTAAAAAAGATTGATGCGGGAACAATTATCGCAGATACAAAAAAAAGGTGAGATGAAATATCCGGGATTTACACATGTGATATGCGCGGTTGGCTCAAAGGCATGGAATCCGTTGTATGAAGAAATCAAAGACACTTATGAAACATATGTGATCGGAGATGCAAAAGAAGTGGCGCAGGCGCTGGAAGCTGTGCGTGGAGCATATGAACTTGGATATCGGTTATGATATCAACATGGGAAACGACTATCGTTTACAGCGTTTACAATATAAGTAACAGCAAGGAAGAAAGAGGTGGAAATGCAGATGAAAAAAGTGAATTTCGGAAGTACGGGAAAACAGGTTCCGGCTATTGTCATGGGATGTATGCGCATGAAAGAACTGACCGTAAAAGAAGCGGCGAAGCTGGTTGATGCGGCAATGGCAGAGGGGGTCGATTTTTTTGATCATGCGGATATTTACGGAGGGGGAGTCTGCGAAGAGCGTTTTAAAGAGGCGGCGGAAGAAGCGAAAATAAGCCGTGAAGATATGTGGATTCAAAGCAAATGCGGAATTGTGCCGGGGGTGATGTACGATTTTTCTAAAGAGCACATCATAAAATCAGCAGAAGATTCTCTGCAAAGACTCGGAACAGATTATCTGGATTCTCTTCTTCTTCACAGACCGGATGCGCTCATGGAACCAGAAGAGGTAGCGGCGGCTTTTGAGGAGCTGCATACGTCGGGGAAAGTGAGATATTTCGGCGTATCGAATCAGAATACGATGCAGATGGAGCTTCTAAGCAGATATGTGAGTGAGCCGCTTATGGCGGATCAGCTCCAGTTTGGCGCTGCTCATGCGTCCATGATCGCGAGCGGAGTGGAAGTAAATATGACGACGCCTGGAAGCGTTGACCGGGATGGAAGCGTATTAGATTATTGCCGGCTGCATGACATTACGATTCAGGCATGGTCGCCATTTCAGTACGGAATGATCGAAGGAGTGTTTTTAAACAGCGACAAGTTTGCGGTTCTAAACGAAAAAATCCGCGAGATTGCAGGAAAGTACGGGGTCAGCGATACAACGATCGCCACCGCGTGGATTTTAAGACATCCCGCGCACATGCAGGTTCTTTCCGGCACAATGAATCTGCAGAGGCTTAGGGAGATCTGTAAGGCATGCGAGATCACTCTTACACGGGAAGAATGGTATGCGATCTATATGGCGGCAGGTCATATGCTTCCATAAACTGCGGCTTTCTCTGGACAACGAATATGAAGTTAAAGCGTGTGTGTAAAAAGGCGAATGCAAAAATACCGGGCGTCAACTTGCTAAAATGATAGGCGCATGATATACTTCTCCTGAAAATAATTTATTTCAGGAGGAGTATTTTTTATGGACGCAGACCCTGCGGGGAATTCTATTTTGTTTAACTTGCTGTTGTTGTTATTTTTCACTTTGCTGAACGCTTTTTTTGCCGGGGCGGAGATGGCGGTCGTATCGGTGAATAAGAACCGGATTCGAAGTATGGCGGATGAAGGAAATAAAAAGGCAAAAGTGATCGAAGGTTTATTTGAGGATTCGACGAAGTTTCTTTCGACGATTCAGGTTGCGATCACATTTGCGGGATTTTATTCGTCGGCATCGGCAGCGTCGGGGATTTCGCCTGTTCTGGCGCAGTCACTTGAGGCTGCAGGCGTTCCGTACAGTTCGCAGATTGCTTACAATGGGGTGACGCTTGTGCTGATGTTTTTTAACCTTGTGTTCGGCGAGCTTGTTCCGAAGAGGATCGCGCTGCAGAAAGCGGAAGCGTTTTGTATGTTTACGGTAATGCCGGTACACTATATATCGATCATACTGTCTCCGTTTATCAAACTTCTTTCCATGTCTACGAAGTTTGTGTTAAAGCTTCTTGGGATGAAAACGGAAGATGAGGAAGAAGCGGTGACGGAAGAGGAAGTGAAAGCGCTTTTAAAAATGGGAAATGAAAGCGGTACATTTGACGATGACGAAAAAGAGATGATCGATTCGGTGTTTAAGTTTGACAGAAGGACTGCAAGAGAGATCATGGTTCCGAGGCGAGAAGTGATAGCATTTGATATTGACGATCCGTTTGAGGAGATGATCGATGAGATCCTTGAGACAAGACATAATCGGATTCCGGTATATGAAGAAAACATTGATAATATTATCGGTGTGCTTCATGTAAAAGATATGATGATCGAGATGCGAAAACATCCGTTGAAGAAAGGAGATGTCAGGCAGATGCTTCGTCAACCGTTCTTTATTCCGGAAACAAAGGAAGCGGATGAACTGTTTCGGATTATGCAGGAGACACGGCATCATATGGCGCTTTTGGTCGATGAGTACGGTGGCTTTTCGGGAATTGTAACGATCGAAAATCTCGTTGAAGAGATCATGGGTGATATTAACGAAGAGTATGAGGAAGTAGTTCCTGAGATAGAGTGTGTCAGAGAAGATGAATACAAGATTGACGGAGGAGTTCTCATTGATGATTTGAACGATGAACTCGGACTGAAGCTTGAAACGGAAAATTATGATACACTGTCGGGATATCTTATTGAAAAACTGGGGCATATTCCCGCAAAAGAAGATCGGGATATCATAGAAACGGATGGTCTGATATTTAAAATCGAAGAAGTGAAAGACAACCGTATCACGCAAGTCCGTCTGCGGATGAAAGACTTGAAATAAAAACCTGTCTGAGTCAGACGATGGGAAAGTTTACAAGAAGACGAAAATTTGAACAGAGAGATGAAAGGAGATACAGTGTAATGAAGATGCTGTCTATTGAAGAAGAGCTGAAGAACAATTCTTATCCGGGGAGAGGGATCGTTATCGGGAAAACACAGGACGGAACGAAGGCTGTGACGGCTTACTTTATCATGGGAAGAAGTGAGAACAGCAGAAACCGTGTGTTTGTGGAAGAAGGAGAAGGAATCCGTACACAGGCGTTTGATCCGGCAAAACTGGAAGATCCGAGCCTTATTATTTATGCGCCGGTGCGTGTCCTCGGTAATAAAACGATTGTTACAAACGGAGATCAGACAGATACTATCTATGAAGGGATGGATAAGCAGATGACATTCGAGCAGTCACTTCGCTCCCGCGAGTTTGAACCTGACGGTCCGAATTATACGCCGCGTATCTCCGGAGTAATGCATATAGAAAACGGAACGTACAACTATGCAATGTCTATTTTGAAAAGTAATAACGGGAATCCGGAAAGCTGCTGCAGATATACATTTGCATATGAGAATCCGGTTGCGGGAGAGGGACATTTTATCCATACTTATATGTGTGACGGGAATCCTTTGCCGAGTTTTGAAGGAGAACCGAAATTGATCGGAATCCCGAACGATATGGACGAGTTCACCGAGACGTTATGGCACAGCCTGAATGAAGATAATAAAGTATCTCTTTTCGTGCGTTATATCGATATAGAGACAGGAAAGTATGAGACGAAAATCGTAAATAAAAATCATAAATAAAAGATTACGAAATAAAGGATTACGAATAAGGATCACGAATAAAGATCGCAAATAAAGATTATAAGGAGCGGATAAGAAGATGAAAGAATTAGAATTAAAATATGGATGCAACCCAAATCAGAAACCGTCCAGAATTTATATGAGTGACGGACGTGAACTGCCGATCAAAGTGCTTTGCGGACGTCCGGGGTATATTAATTTTCTTGATGCATTTAATGGATGGCAGCTTGTGTCCGAGTTGAAAAAAGCAACAGGACTTCCGGCGGCAACATCGTTTAAACACGTATCTCCGGCAGGGGCGCAGTCGGACTTCCGCTTTCTGATACGCTTGCGAAAATTTACTGGGTAGATGATCTCGGGGAGTTGTCTCCGCTGGCCTGCGCATATGCAAGGGCGAGAGGCGCAGACAGAATGTCTTCGTTCGGAGATTTTATTTCGTTGTCTGATGTGTGTGATGTGGATACCGCAAAATTGATCAAGAGAGAAGTTTCCGACGGCGTGATCGCACCGGGATATGAACCGGAGGCTCTTGAAATATTAAAACAAAAGAAAAAAGGAAATTATAATATTATCGAGATCGATCCTGATTATGTTCCGGCAGCGCTTGAGCATAAGGAAGTATTCGGCATCACATTTGAACAGGGAAGAAATGAACTGAATATTGATAAGGACTTCTTCTCTGATGTTGTTACAGAAAACAAAGAGATACCGGAACAGGCGAAGATAGATCTTGCTATTTCCATGATCACTTTGAAATATACACAGTCAAATTCTGTATGTTATGTAAAAGACGGACAGGCGATCGGTATCGGAGCGGGGCAGCAGTCAAGAATACATTGTACACGTCTTGCCGGACAGAAGGCAGACAACTGGTGGCTGCGTCAAAGCCCGAAAGTGCTCGGACTTCAGTTTAAGGACGGTATCGGACGCGCGGACCGTGATAACGCGATCGATCTGTATATCGGCGATGAGTATATGGATCTGCTTGCGGACGGCGTGTGGGAAAATACATTTGCAGTAAAACCTGAAAGTGTTTACAAGAGAAGAAAGAGAGAATGGCTTGATAAAATGACAGATTGTTGCTCTTGGATCGGATGCCTTTTTCCCGTTTGGTGACAACATTGAACGCGCGCATAAGAGCGGCGTGAAATATATTGCGCAGCCGGGCGGTTCTGTAAGAGACGATAATGTGATCGCTACATGTAATAAATACGGAATGGCAATGGCATTTACCGGAATTCGCTTATTCCATCATTAAGAAGAGGCGCTGTAACATGATTTTAGAAACGAATAGTCCTCAGGAAACGTTTTCGGCAGGGCGACAGCTTGGAGAAAAAGCATTTCCGGGGCAGGTGATTACTTTGACAGGAGATCTCGGAGTCGGAAAAACTGTTTTTACACAGGGACTTGCCAAAGGACTTGGCATCGAAGAACCGGTAAACAGTCCGACCTTTACGATCGTGCAGGTGTATGACGAAGGAAGACTGCCGCTGTATCATTTTGATGTGTACCGGATCGGGGATATCGAAGAGATGGATGAAGTGGGATTTGAAGAATATGTTATGGGCGACGGTGTTTCGCTGATCGAATGGGCGAATCTGATCGAAGAGATTCTTCCGGAAAACCGGACGGAAGTTATCATAGAAAAAGACTTGGAAAAAGGGTTTGACTATCGGAAGATCATAATCAATGAGATGAAGTGAGGTTCGATCGGATAAGACCGGATAAGACGGTATAAAGTTTGGCGGCAGTGACTGCGGTTATGAATGAAGAATGGCGGACGAATGCCGGAAGAAAGCGAAAAGGAAAGCAGGATGTAAAGCATGAGAGTTTTGGCAATAGATAGTTCGGGTCTGACAGCTACGGTTGCAATAGTAGAGGACGACACGACGATTGCGGAATTTACAATAAATTATAAAAAGACACATTCACAGACACTTCTGCCGATGATTGATGAAATGGTGAAAATGGTAGAAGCGGATTTGAACACGATTGATGCGATCGCAGTTGCGGGAGGACCGGGATCGTTTACAGGACTTCGGATCGGATCTGCAACAGCAAAAGGTTTGGGGCTTGCGTTAGGCAAGCCTTGATCCATATACCGACAGCAGATGCGATGGCATACAGTATCTACGGATGCGAGGATATTATATGTCCGATCATGGATGCAAGAAGAAATCAGGTTTATACAGGAATCTACTCTTTTGTTCCGAAAAAGGAGAGTGAAGATTCCGAACACGGACAGATGAAATATGCATTTCAGGTAATACGTGTACAGATGGCGGTTTCAGTGGAAGATTTGATACGAAGGCTGAATATCTATGGACGCAGAGTCGTATTCTTGGGCGATGGAGTACCTGTATATCGCAAGATGCTGGAAAAGGGTCTGAAAGTTCCGTATTTTTTTGCGCCGTCATATTTAAACAGACAGCGTGCGGCAGTGGTAGGAGCGCTTGGTATCCGCTATTTTAAGATGGGACGTTATGAAACGGCGGCAGAACATAAACCGGATTATCTGCGCGTTTCTCAGGCGGAGCGGGAAAGAGCGGCAAAAGAAAAAAATGCGGCTCCGGAAATCCGCCGTATGGTCATGGAAGACGGAGCGGCAATCGCGGAACTGGAGTATAGTTTGTTCCGTGATGCATGGAGTGAAAAATCAATTCTTGAAACGCTGAAACAGCCGAATGCGATTTGTCTGATCGCAGAAAAAGCAGACCGCACGGCGGGATATCTTTTGGCATATACGGCTGCGGAAGAAATGGAAATTGCGCGTATAGGCGTTGTGAAAGAGATGCGGAGGCAAGGGGTTGCCCGGGAACTTTTAGGCGCGCTTGAAAAGATAGGGAAACAGTCGGGAATTGAAAAAATATTGTTGGATGTGCGGTCAGGAAACGAAGCGGCACACAAATTATATACAAGCGAAGGATTTACGGAAGACGGGATCAGAAAGCATTTTTATTCTGACCCTGATGAAGATGCGGTTTTGATGAGCAAAACAGTTAAATAAAATTAATAATGCCAAAAACCGACAAAAACGGAATCGGTTTCCGATAGAAATTTGAAAAAAATTCAGATATACTTTGGGCATAGCGGAAACGTAAATTTCTATTTACAGGAGGATAAGATATGCGCCGATATTATTTGAAAGAAAGAGAAATGATAAAAGAAACCGAGGCGATTATCTGCAATCGGTGCGGAAAAGAAATTGTTGTCAGAAACGGGGAACCCCGGGAAGGCGTATTTAGTGCAGACTGCGAATGGGGGTATTTTTCGGAGAAGGACGGAGAAAGGCATCATTTTGATCTGTGCGAATCTTGTTATGATGATCTTGTGAGTTCTTTTAAAATACCCGTTGACGCAGAGTGAAAAATTAAAACAAAAAGAATGGACAGAAAAATAAATGTTAGATGTATGTTTGTTGGGATGCGGCGGGATGATGCCGCTTCCTTATCGTTATCTGACGGCGCTTATGACGCGGTTTAATGGAAGTAGTATGCTTATAGACTGCGGAGAAGGAACGCAGGTTGCGATTAAAGAAAAAGGATGGAGTTTTAAACCGATTGATGTGATTTGTTTTACACATTATCACGGAGATCATATAAGCGGTCTTCCGGGACTGCTCCTTACGATGGGAAATGCAGACCGTACAGAGCCGCTTACATTGATCGGACCAAAAGGACTTGAGCGGGTGGTGAGCTGCCTTAGAGTGATTGCGCCCGAGCTTCCGTTTCCGATCGTTTTTAAGGAGATAGAAGGCGCTGAACAGACATTCGAGATAAACGGATACAGACTGAAAGCTTTCCGTGTAAATCATAACGTACTTTGTTACGGATATACGATGGAAATTGACCGCGCCGGAAAATTCGATGCTCAGAGGGCAAAAGAACAGGGAATTCCGCTTCCGTATTGGAGCCGGCTTCAAAATGGCGAGACGATTGAGACAGAGGATAAAGTCTATACCCCTGATCTTGTGCTTGGCCCTCCGCGAAAAGGGATAAAACTGACGTACACGACAGACACCCGGCCTACGGACTCGATCAAAGAAAATGCGGCCGGTTCTGATCTGTTTATTTGTGAAGGAATGTACGGAGAACAAGAAAAAGCGGCAAAAGCAGTAGAATACAAGCATATGACGTTCTATGAGGCGGCGGCACTTGCCAAGGAAGCCGAAGTAGAGGAGATGTGGCTGACGCATTACAGTCCGTCGCTGACAAAACCGCAGTATTATATGGATGAGGTGCGCCGTATTTTTCCGAGGGCAAAAGCGGGAAATGACGGCATGACTGCGGAGTTGATGTTTGAAGATTGAGAGGCGTGAAATGAAAGAGATAAGAAACATTAATATTTTGGCGATTGAAAGTTCGTGTGATGAGACTGCGGCTGCAGTTGTCCACAATGGAAGAAAAGTTCTTTCAAACATTATTTCATCGCAGATCGATCTGCACAAATTATATGGCGGAGTTGTTCCGGAAATTGCATCGCGGAAACATATTGAAAAAATCAATCAGGTGATTGAAGAAGCGCTGAAAGAGGCGGAGGTAACATTGAAAGATATTGATGCGGTCGCGGTTACGTACGGCCCGGGACTTGTAGGGGCGCTGCTTGTCGGAGTGGCAGAAGCAAAGGCGATTGCTTATGCGGCGGGGCTTCCGCTTGTCGGCGTGCATCATATAGAAGGGCATATTTCGGCAAATTATATCGAGCATCCCGAATTAGAACCGCCCTTTTTGTGCCTTGTTGCATCCGGGGGGCACACTCATCTTGTATGTGTGAAAGATTACGGAAAGTATGAAATACTTGGAAGAACAAGGGATGATGCGGCAGGAGAAGCTTATGATAAAGTAGCGCGTGCGATCGGATTGGGATATCCGGGAGGACCGAAGATCGACAGAATTGCAAGAGAGGGAAACCCTGATGCAATAAAATTTCCGAAAGCAAATGTAGACGGTGCAAAATATGATTTTAGTTTCAGCGGTTTGAAGTCGGCGGTTCTCAATTATATAAACGGCTGCAAGATGAAAGGTGAAAGTTTTGATCCTGCGGATATTGCCGCATCTTTTCAGAAAGCGGTTGTGGAAGTATTGGTAGAGAAGTCTATGCAGGCGGCGGAAGATTACAGTATGCGCAAATTTGCGATCGCAGGCGGCGTTGCATCTAACACGGCGTTAAGAACGGCTATGGAAGCGGCGTGTGCAAAGCGGGGCATTCAATTCTATCATCCGTCTCCGATTTATTGCACAGATAATGCGGCAATGATAGGCGCAGCAGGATTCTATGAATATCTTGCAGGTACGCGTCATGGATGGGATCTGAATGCGGTGCCGAATTTAAAACTCGGTGAACGATAGAAAAATCAGAAAATATCAAAGATAGAGAATACCAAAGAGATGAGATGTTAAAGACGCAGAGAGTTTAAAAACAGAGAATGACAAAAAGATAGAATGTTAAAGAGCAGAGAGTTTTAAAACAGAGAATGCCAAAAAGATAGAATGTTAAAGACGCGGAGAGTTTTAAAACAGAGAATATCAAAAAGATAGGATGTTAGAGGCAAAGAGTGTTAAAGCCGAAGAATGTCATAGACAGAGAAGATAAAGGTGAGATTGTGGAAGCGGAAGGGGGTGGAACTATGACGAAAGTATATTGTACAGCAATCGTGCTTGCGGCAGGCAGCGGAAAGAGAATGGGAACAAAAGTTCATAAGCAATATTTGCAGTTGTGTGAAAAGCCGGTACTTGCGTATTCCCTGCAGGCATTCCAACAATCCGACCTTATAGATGAGATCATTCTTGTTGTCGGAAAAGGGGAAGAAGAGTTTTGCCGCACAGAGATTGTGGAGAAATATGGCTTTTTTAAAGTACAGAAAATCATATGCGGAGGCGAACAGAGATATCATTCGGTTTGGAACGGTTTAAAAGAGACAAAGGCGGGATATGTATACATCCATGACGCGCCCGCCCGTTTGTGAATGAAAATATTATTCGCAGGGGATATGAATGTG
>ENA-OQCE01000587-OQCE01000587.1-human-gut-metagenome-genome-assembly--contig:-NODE-587-length-17404-cov-3.105516_pt1 | contig 17404 bp, 26 predicted proteins | sample MGYA00242495_ERZ504572 | MGnify/ENA primary metagenome ERZ504572 (study PRJEB26092, sample SAMD00036228) | human gut metagenome | host: Homo sapiens | study: EMG produced TPA metagenomics assembly of...
TTCATTATTTCAACAAGGAAAGGATTCAGAAAAAAACAAAATGGATGCCTCCCGAAATATATCGGGAAACATCCACTAATGCCATTTAACTAATTTATATGCGTCCAGTTTTTGGGGTACACATCATACACGAAAACGGTTCCTTTACTTCTGCAGCCGCAATGGATTTATACTTGTGCGGCTGTAAGGGTTAATCCGACTCGCGCTCCGCCTTTGTCGCGCTCCCTGGATAAGCGCCCTGTCACGATCTCTCGCTTTGCTCTTTCCAAGGCGCAAAGGGAGCTCGCGAATCGATCGGCGATGCGCTTACCACCCTGGTGGGGCGGATCGATTTTGGAGAAATCGAGTTCTAAGGGAAAAGACCGGAAGGCAAAAGACCAGAAGCCAAAAGATTGGAAGGCTAAAGCCCTATGGAAATAGACCACCGGACGGTGTCACAGAAGCCGATAGAAGCGCATTTCTGCACCAGACATACCATCATCATAGAGAAACAGCAAAAGGGAATCCCCATCAAACAAGGTTTGGATGGGGATTCCCTTTTTTTCTAAAAAAAGACCGCCGCAAATGCGACGGTCTTTTGAAGACTCAATTATTCAGCGTCCAGCTTTTCATAGCCAGCGCGGCGTTCTTGAGCATCTTTCTTCGTCTTAGCGAAGAGTTCTTCAGCCTGATCCGGGAAGCTTTAGCCAGGGATGCATAACGAACTTCGCCCTTCAGGAAGTTTTCGAATTCATCGAAGTTCGGAGCCTTGCTGTCGAGGAAGAAGGACTTCTGTCCCTGTTCCTTCAGTTCAGGATTATAACGGTAGTTGCACCAGTAACCGCAATCAACGGCTGCCTTTGCTTCGAGCTGGGAGTGACCCATGCCACGTTTGATACCGTGGTTGATGCACGGAGCGTAAGCAATGATGAGGGAAGGACCATGGTAAGCTTCAGCTTCCTTGATTGCCTTCAGGGCCTGGTTCTTATCAGCACCCATGTTGATTTGAGCAACATAGACATAACCGTAGCTCATAGCCATCATGCCGAGATCCTTTTTCTTGGTTCTCTTACCGCTGGCAGCGAACTTAGCAACAGCAGCTTCCGGCGTGGACTTGGAGGACTGGCCGCCCGTGTTGGAGTAAACTTCGGTATCGAAGACAAGAACGTTGACATCATCGCCGGAAGCGAGGACGTGATCCAATCCGCCGTAACCGATATCGTAAGCCCAGCCGTCACCACCAAAGATCCACTGGGAACGTTTAACGAAGAACTGTTTGTCGTTGTAGATGGCTTCGAGTTTGTCGTTACCGCTCTTTTCAGCTTGGAGCAGAGCTTCGAGCTTTTCAGCGCGTTCACGGCTGCCTTCGCCAACTTCAGCGTTAGCAATCCAGTCTTCCATAGCAGCTTTCAGGTCAGCGCTGACGAATCCTTAACGGCTTCCATTTCCTGAGCCAGGCGTTCACGAACGGCTTTGACACCGAGATACATACCCAGACCATATTCAGCATTGTCTTCGAACAGGGAGTTAGCCCAGGCAGGACCATGACCCTTATGGTTCTTGGTGTACGGCATGGAAGGAGCGGAAGCACCCCAAATGGAGGAGCAGCCCGTAGCGTTAGCAATCATCATGCGGTCACCATAGAGCTGGGTTACCAGTTTAGCATACGGAGTTTCGCCGCAGCCTGCGCAGGCACCGGAGAACTCAAGCAGCGGCTGTTCGAACTGGCTGCCCTTAACGGTGTATTTATTCATCGGGTTGGTCTTTGCAGAGACCTTCTTGATGCCATATTCCCAAGCATCTTTCAGATGTTCCTGGGTAGCAAACGGCATCATGACAGAAGGGTCTTTTTCCTTAGCCGGGCAAGCGTCTACGCAGTTGCCGCAGCTTGGCAGTCCATGGGGGAAACCATCATGCGGAAGTGCAGGTCCTTAGCGCCAACAGCCGGTTTAGTCGTAAATTCTGCAGGAGCAGCCTTTACTTCTTCGTCGTTCAGGAGAACAGGACGGATAGCAGCGTGCGGGCAGACATAAGAGCACTGGTTGCACTGAATGCAGTTTTCAATCTTCCATTCAGGAACATTGATTGCAATGCCGCGTTTTTCATAAGCAGCCGTACCAGCAGGGAACGTACCATCAACCTGGCCCATGAGTTTGCTGACAGGCAGGTCATGGCCTTCCTGTTTGTTCATGGGAACCATGACATCGTCAACCCAAGCGTTGCCCGTCTTCGGATAGAGTTCCGTATCAGCGCATTTGCCCAAGCAGCAGGAACTTCAACCTTATGGATGGCATTGACGCCCTGGTCAACAGCAGCGTTGTTCATGTCAACAACCTTCTGGCCTTTCTTGCCATAGCTGGTGACGATGGATTCCTTCAGGTACTTCACAGCATCTTCAACAGGGATGATACCGGTCAGTTTGAAGAAAGCAGCCTGCATGATCATGTTGATACGACCGCCAAGGCCGATGCTTTCAGCAATCTTAACAGCATCAATGGTGTAGAAGTTGATCTTATGTTCAACAAGATAACGTTTCAGCTGTCCTGGAAGTTCCTTATCCAGTTCTGCATCGGTCCAAGGGCTGTTCAGGAGGAACGTGCCGCCATCTTTCAGGCCAGCCATGACATTGTAGCGATGAACATAAGAAGAGTTATGAACAGCTACATAGTCAGCCGTGTTGATAAGGAACGGCATATGGATCGGAGTATGACCGAAACGCAGGTGGGACACGGTAATACCGCCGGACTTCTTGGAGTCATAAGCGAAGTAGCCCTGTGCGTACATATCGGTCTTATCGCCGATGATTTTGATAGCGCTCTTGTTGGCGCCAACCGTACCATCGCTGCCGAGGCCCCAGAACATGCAGCTCGTGGTGCCTTTCGGGGTGATGTCGAATACTTTTTCCTTCGTGAGGGAGGTGTTCGTTACATCATCAACGATACCAACGGTGAAGTGGTTTTTCGGTTCAGCCTTCTTGAGGTTGTCGAAGACAGCCAGGCATCGCCAGGATAGAATTCCTTGCTGCCGAGCCGTAACGGCCGCCAACAATCAGGGGTTTGTCAGCCATGTTGTAGTATACATCACGGACATCGAGGTACAGCGGTTCGCCGTTTGCGCCAGCTTCCTTCGTACGGTCAAGAACAGCAATTCTCTTGACAGTCTTCGGCATAGCAGCAGGAAGTGTTTAGCAGAGAACGGACGATAGAGGTGAACGTTCAGGACACCGACTTTTTCGCCTTGTTCGCAAAGGATCTTGGCAACTTCTTCAGCAGTCTGAGCACCGCTGCCCATCATAACAACGACATTTTCTGCATCAGCAGCGCCGGTGTAGTTGAAGAGTTTATAATCACGGCCAGTCAGCTTGCTGATTTTTTCCATGTATTCTTCAACGATTTCAGGCAGGGCATCATAGTATTTGTTGACAGCTTCGCGAGTCTGGAAGTAGATATCCGGGTTCTGAGCCGTACCGCGGGTAACAGGGTTATCCGGATTCAGGGCATGTTTGCGGAATTTATCCAGTGCTTCGTAGTCAATCAGTTTAGCAAGGTCATCATAGTCCAAAAGTTCAATCTTCTGGATTTCGTGGGAAGTACGGAACCCATCGAAGAAGTTCAGGAAAGGAACATGACCTTTAATAGCAGCCAGATGGGCAACAGCGGTCAGGTCCATGACTTCCTGTACGCCGGATTCAGCAAGAAGTGCAAAACCGGTCTGGCGGCAAGCCATAACGTCAGCATGGTCGCCGAAGATGTTCAGGGAGCTGGTAGCCAGTGCACGAGCAGCGACGTTGAAAACTGCAGGAAGCAGTTCACCAGCGATCTTATACATGTTCGGAATCATCAGGAGCAGACCCTGGGATGCGGTATAGGTGGTGGTCAGTGCACCAGCGGCAAGGGAGCCGTGTACAGCACCGGAAGCACCAGCTTCGGACTGCATTTCCATGATCTTGACAGGACGACCAAAGATGTTCTTCTTTCCATGGGAAGCCCATTCATCGCTGACTTCAGCCATCGGAGAAGACGGAGTGATCGGGTAGATTGCGGCAACATCACTGAACGCATAGGAAGTATACGCAGCGGCGGTGTTACCATCCATGGTCTTAAATTTTTTTGCCATTGTTCAAAGCCCCTCTTTCTTAGAAAAGTGACTGATCTGGGATGAACGATATCATTCCATTCAGTCTCTCTAATCTCCTGTATTATATAACAAATTTAATATAATCACAAATAAATTTTTCTCCAATTTCCCTACAATTTACTTGATAATGGGAAATGTATAATTATCTGAAAAATAAGACGTATCATCGGATGGGATAATGCTACAGCCCGTTATCAGAAGCATTGAATCAAGTCCGTATTTTTTCTCTCATTTATTTGTTTTCGCCGTCTTGAGCCATAAGAAAACCCCTTTTCGTTTCCGTTGCATCCATGAAACAAAAGGGATGGGCCGTTTGCATTTTGCAAAAGCATCTGTTACAATGACTGCAGATGGACGCTTCTTGCGTCCACGGTAACACTGGGGGTGCGCATTCGCTGAGAGGCCCTTTGGCCGACCCTTTGTACCTGATGCGGTTAATACCGACGTAGGAAAGTGTGCCGGCCGGGCTGGAGATGAAAAAAGACCAACCAAGGGACCGCTTTTCTATGGAAAAAGCGGTCTCTTTCTTATTATCTTCAAGGAGGAAATTTTCATGAAAACTCAAAGACAGTCAGCCCTTGCCGGTATCATTACGGAAGAAATGAAGGAAGTCGCACGCCAAGAAGGGCTATCAGCTGAAACAATCCGAGAGCGTGTGGCCAAGGGAACCATTGCCATCTGTGCCAATATCAACCATAAAAACCTCAAGGTCCGCGGTGTTGGGGAAGGGCTTTCGACAAAGGTCAACGCCAATATTGGGACTTCAACGGCCTACCCCGATCCCGCGCCCGAGCTGAAAAAACTGGATGCGGCCATTGCAGCTGGTGCCGATGCGGTCATGGACCTTTCAACGGGCAACAACATCGACGCTCCCGCCGTGCCATTATCGAGCATTCGACGGTCATGGTCGGCACCGTTCCCATTTATCAAGCCACGGTTACGGCAATCCGAAACCATGGCAAAGTGACGGATATGACGAAAGAAGACATCTTTGAAGTCATCGAGCAGCAGGCCCATGACGGGGCTGACTTCATGACCATGCACTGCGGTCTCACACGCCGTGCCGTGGATATCCTCATTGCCGAAGGACGCGAAATGGATATTGTAAGCCGCGGCGGCTCCTTCATTGCCGGGTGGATGCTCGCCAACAACAAGGAAAATCCTTTTTACGAGCATTTTGATGAAATCCTTGATATCTGTGCCCGCTACGATGTAACCATCAGCTTAGGCGACGGGCTGCGTCCAGGCTGTCTTGCCGATGCAACGGATCGGGCCCAGATCACAGAACTCATCACCCTTGGGGAGCTGACGGATCGTGCCTGGGAAAAAGGCGTCCAGGTCATGGTAGAAGGTCCGGGGCACGTTCCTTACAATCAGATTGCCGCCAACATGCAGCTGCAGAAACGGCTCTGCCACGGGGCGCCTTTCTATGTGCTGGGGCCCTTGTGACTGATATTGCACCGGGCTACGACCACATTACTTCTGCAATTGGCGGGACCCTCGCAGCTGTCAGCGGAGCCGATTTTCTCTGCTACGTAACTCCGGCTGAACATTTGGGACTGCCTGATCTCAATGACGTTCGTGAAGGGGTTGTCGCCGCCCGCATAGCCGGTCATGCGGCCGATGTTGCCAAGGGCCTCCCCCAGGCAGTGGCCCAAGATCTTGCCATGGCAAAAGCCCGCAAAAAACTAGACTGGGAAGCTCAAATGGAACTTGCCATCGATCCTCAAAAAGCCCGTGCCATCCGCAATGCCAAGAACAAGAGTACGGATGAATACTGCTCCATGTGCGGAGATTACTGTGCTGTCAAGATCATTGGCGAATACCTTGACGATAAGAAAAAGAAAAAACACTGAAGTCCATTGGGAAAAGGCCAATAAGCACCCTACTCCCTTTCCCCAAGACATCAAAAAGGGCTTGCTGAACACTTCCTGTTCGGCAAGCCTTTTTTCATAGGAAAAGTCAGATCTGCCAATAGCCTTTAAGATGATTTGGGCAATGATGGCAGAACAAATAGGTGCCGGCAAATATGACGCAGCTCAAGATAACGATGCGCCACCCTGTCGACTTAAAGGCATCCATATCCTTACCGATGGAAACACCGGCATAGGCAAGGATGAGCGTACAAAGAGAAACAAACCCGACTTTCTTCATATAAAAGTTGATGACATCACTTCCAGGAAACCCCGGATACGTCAATATACAGCCTAACGTCACAACATAGGCAACAGCAGGAATCTTTCCCGGCATATATTTGCAAGAAGGATCCCCGCCATGGAAATCCCTACAAGGATCAACAGCCCGGGCAGGCCTTCAATCACACCGCCAGCGCCGGAAAGGGCATTGGAAATCGCCCCTTCGATACTCATGAGAAGCAGGATAGCAAAAGTTTCTGCTAAATTATATCCAATCATTATTCTTCCTCCTTCGTGAGTACGTGACCATATTTTACGATACAGCACTTTTTATAGAGGTATTCCGTAAGCGGCAGGGCGAGCCAAATCGACATATAAAGCCCATCGAGGCCAGAGAGCATATTGCTGGCAGCACCAAAAGCAGCCAGCTGGTCTGCCATCTGGGGATACATGACGGCAAGCGCACCGACAGCGGACGACATCATACTTGCACTGCCAACGCCAGATGCCATGGCAAGCGCGTAAGGATGAAAGATTCCAAGGGCAGCGCAGAAACTGGCCATGAGACCAAAGAAAATCGTTCCGAAAACAGTGCCGCTGATATAAACACCCATAACACCGCGACCTTCTGGGGTATCAAGGCATAGCGCTCACCGACAAGGGCAATATTCGGTTCACGGGCTATGGAATGGGCCGCACCGATGGTTTCCCGCTTGAGTCCAAAGAACACGGCAAGCGGTACCCCGACAAGGACGGTGCCCAAGTTTCCAAATTCCTGTAAAATCAAGGCCGGACTGGCGCTGATGATCTTGGGCAAGGTTGGTCCCACAAGGGTCCCATAGCGGGCCATGAGGAGCATGAGCGTCAGCCCTATCAAGGAACTTGCATCTTCCATTTCCTTTTGCTTCATAATATTAAGGAAGCGCGGCGTCGTAAAGATTCCGATGATGAGGGCATAAAGCATGGGCAGCAGCACAATCTTTCCTGGGCCGACACTGAAGGATTTAACGCCAATCAGTTCCGCAATCACGATCATGAGCATGACACAGACATGCAGTTTGATGTTCTTCATGGTTCCTCCTCGCTGAAATAGCTGTCCAGTTTCTTGATGTAGGCATCCTTGGTGAGGATGGGTTCATAGTGATCCAAAAGAGCTTTGGCTTTTTGGGCATTGTCCGCCAGAAGATCAATGACCATACCGGCAAAAGCCTTGCCAGGCAGAAGCGCTGCCGCGTTAAAGTCGACAACCTTGAAATCGGCGCCGTGAAGGAGCCCGTCCGTTCCCCCAATAAAAGGATGGATAGCGGGCATAAGATGAGAAACGTCTCCCATATCTGTGGAAGCACTGAAATGGCCGGCATTGATGATCTTGACACTGGGGAACGCTTCCTTGGCATTTTCCACCAGAAGTTCATTAAGTGTGGCGTTGCAGACAAGGGGCAGATGACCAGGCATCGTGTCGATGTGGACTTCGGCACCAATAGCCATACCGCCAGCCCGCAGGGCGGCATCGACCTTTTTATGGGTCTTTTCGATGGCCTCCATCGTTTTGGCCCGCACATAGGTTTCAATCCGTACATCATCGGGAACATTATTTACAAGGTCCCCGCCTTTGGTAATGATTGGATGAACGCGAATGGCGTCTTCATCGCGGAATGTCTCCCTGAGGGAATTGATGCCCATAATGCCAAGCATGGCTGCGTTAAGTGCGTTGATGCCCTGATCAGGCGCGTCAGCAGCATGAGCGGAGCGTCCTACATATTGGATGGTCTTACCAACAAATCCGTTGCTGCTCGTACCAACTGCAACCGTCGGTTCCGGCGTTTTCTTGCTGGAATGCATCTGCATGGCCATATCAATATCATCAAATTCGCCTTCGTAGATAAGCTGGCCCTTACCGTGAAGATAGTGGAGCTTACCTTCCTGCGCAGTTTCTTTCGGTAAGCAAGCTGGACATATTCTTCGGCAGGAACGGCAAAGAAAACGACATTGCCGCAAAGCTCATCAAGCGCATGGGTACGGGCAAGCCCATAAGCGGCGGCGAGCATTGCGGACTGCTGCATATGGTGTCCGCAGGCATGGGCCGCGCCCGTGTCGGGATCAGCCAACGGATGATCCGGGGAACTGATAGCGTCCAGCTCTCCTAAGATGGCAATGGTAGGTCCTGGCTTCCCGCCTTTGAGAAGGCCTTTTACACCCGTAATAGCAAGATGGTTCCGGTAGGGAATCCCCAGTTTATCAAATTGAGCCTCTACCTTTTTTGCCGTCTTGAATTCCTTGAAACCAAACTCAGGTTCCTTGGCCACGCTTTTGGCATAGTCAAAGAGCTCATCGTAAGCGGCATCAATCGCAGCAAAAACCTTTTCTTTCAGTGCAAGCTTATCCGTAGCAATCACTCCTCTGTCCTCTATTTTTTACTTCTCGTTATGTTCCTAGTATACGACCATATACCAGCTTTATCAAATAAAGCTTGTATTTTTAATTAACTTCTTTATTTTGTTTCATATTTTTAATAGAGTACAAAAGTTTTCGCTCACTTTAACAGAAAAAGCACCCTTTGCAGAAAACTGCAAAAAGGGTGCTTTTTAACGTCGTCATCAGCCAATAAGAAGCACGGACAGATCGTTGACATTGGTCCCTGTTGGGCCTGTAACAAGAAGGCCATCCGATTTTTCAAGGGCATGGTAGGCATCATTGCGTTCAAGAACGTCGGGAATGGAAAGACCGGCTTCCAAAAGACGGGCTGCCGTCGAACCGTCAGCGTAGCCACCAGCAGCATCGGTCGGTCCATCCGTCCCGTCACTTCCAAAAGAGAAGACCGCCACGTTGGAAAGACCGGCAATCCCGCGAGCAGCAGAAAGCGCAATTTCTTGATTGCGCCCGCCCTTTCCCCGGCCACGAAGATGAACCACCGTTTCCCCGCCAGCCAGAAAAGCCATCTTTTTCCCGCAGCCAGCATATTCACGGCCCATAGCAGCAAGAAAGCTCCCGGCTTCCCGTGCTTCACAATCGAGACTGGACGTTAGGATATGGTTCGGTAGCCCAGGCTTCAGCCGCCCTTTTGCCGGCTTTCGCCAGCTCCGTCACACTGCCGGTGACAACCGTTTCAACATGATCAAGGCGCTTAGGGGTTTCCACGGCAAGACAGGCTTCTGCTCCGGGGAAAGAATGACTTTGTAGCGCTCGATGACCCTTTGAGCATCCTCCCGCGTCGACGTATCAGGATAGGCCGGTCCAGAAGCAATCATATCCAAAGGATCGCCAATAATATCAGAAAGCACAATGGCATACACGTTAGCCGGTGCACAGATCTGAGCAAATTTTCCGCCTTTAACGGCGCTGAAACGCTTGCGGACCGTATTCATGGAAACGATGTCGGCGCCGCTCGATAAAAGATCGGAATTGATTTTCTGCAGTTCCGAAAGCGGAATAAGAGGCTTTTCAAAAAGGGCAGAGCCACCACCGCTGATAAGAAAAAGAACGGTATCATCCTTGCCAAGATCCTTGACCATATCAATGGCACGGGCTGTCGCGGCAACGGAATTGGCATCGAGGACAGGGTGCCCTGCTTCGTAGATTTCAAGGGGCGGCAACGCCCCTTTGGCGTGCTGGTATTTGGTAATGACAATGCCGCCGGAAATGCGGTCCCCCAAAAGAGCAACCGTCGTCTTTGCCATCTGCCAGGCAGCTTTCCCAATGGAAACGACGACAATCCGGCCGCTGCCAAATTTTTTGTTCTTAAAGGCTTTTTCAACGGCCGCATCGGGCAGGGATGCAGCCAGTGCTTTATCCATAATGATCTGGGCATCTTCACGTAACGTCATAGGTCCATCTCCTCATAAATTCAGGTTTCTCCCATTATAGCATGGGAGAAAAAAAGCCAAAAGAAAAAGGCACTCTTTTGGCTGAAAAATTGTTTATTTTTTTTCACGGGGAAGCGTCTCCACGTAAATGCTCCGGCTCGGAAAAGCACAGGATACCCCGTCTTTTGCAAGAACATCCAGGACAAGAAGATTCACTTTTTCACGCACCTTGAGATAAGCGGCATAGTTTGTTTCATACGTATGGCAAATGATAAGGATATTGAGGCTGCTGTCGGCAAGGTCCGTAAAGGCAACGGAAATATCCTGATTGATGATCTGGGGATGGTTTTTCAGGGCTTCCGTCAGGTCCTCAATGAGGGTCTTCATCTGCTCGCTTGTCGTATCGTAGGTCACGCCGACTGTCATTTCAATGCGGCGGCGCTCCCGTACGGAATAATTGACAATGGGCGTTGAAATGATCAGGGAATTAGGAATGTTGACAAGCCCTTGGGCCAAAGTGCGAACATTCGTGCTGCGAAAGGAAATCGATTCAACAGCCCCTTCAATCTCATTGCAGACAATCCAGTCACCAATGCGGAACGGATGATCAAGCATAATGATACAGCAGGCAATGATATTGGAAAGAGAGTCTTTGGCCGCTAGGGAAACGGCAAGGCCGCCAATGGAAAGGCCGGCGACAAAGCCGCTGATATCAAAGCCCCAGAAGCTCACAACGGCAGCTATGCAGAAACAGATGACAAGGATACGCAGGCACATGGAAATAAAGTTTCCCAAGGTTGCGTCAAGACTCCATTTGCCTTTTTCGTCAAAAAAGAAAAAACATAATTCGTAGAGCTGAAAAAATTGTACCAGACCCAATGGAATGCAATAATGACACAGCTCGCCATGACATGCTGTACAAAGGTTTGGATCCGGGGCACATCAAGGGGGGCTGCCTGGACCATAAGATAAATACCGCCGGAAATGATGGCAAGGCGTCCCGGTTTATAAAGAGCTGTCGCGATATTCTGGTCTGCATCATCAGGCAGTTTATTGAGGATAAAACGAATGACCCGCGTGGATAGGATGCGAAACAGCATATAGATCATGACCGTTACAGCACCAATGACAAAAACGGGGAGCCATTCCTTGATAAAAGTTGGTTCCATGTAGGTCCTCCTTAGGTAGGATGCGATAAGAAGCGCTGAATCTTCTCCTATAGGATAACAAAAAGGTCCTTATCCTTCAACCACGCCCTGTTCCCTTAAGGCAGCAAGAACGGCCTCCACCGTTTCTTTGATGCGCCCCGAACGGAAATATGGAGATCTGCCGCGGAAGATACAGGGCATAGCGTTCATCATAAAGCTCTTTGAGGCGATTTTTTGATGCAGAAAGAAGCGGCCGTCCCATCTGGTCCACGGACGATGCGATGGCCTCAAGGGAACGGTCCAGAAAAATGAGGAAGCCCCCATGTTTAAGAAGAGCCACATTCTCGGCCTTTTTGATAACGCCACCGCCGCAGGAAAGAACAATCCCCTCTTTTTGACAAAGTTCCCGCAAGGTCTCTGTTTCCTCCTGGCGAAAGGCTGCCTCGCTTTCCCGAAATAGTTCCTTGATGTCCCGATGGATCCTTTCCCTTAGCCGAACATCACTGTCAAAGAAGGGCCATGCCAGGGTGCGTGCCACTTCTTTTCCAATGGTTGTCTTGCCCGCCCCAGGCATGCCAATGAAGATTATATTTTTCACAAAGGGTTCCTCCTTGATTCATGCACAATTTTCATCATTGGGAAAGAGCCTGTTCCACCTGATACAGTTCATTCTGTCCATCAGGACAAAGGCCCCCCTTTCCCGGCTTTGATTTGACAAATCACGCATCTCACCATAGAATACACTTATTCTTATTTTTTGACAACATAGAAGCATAGAAGCAAAGTAGGAGGGCAAGATATGTCAAGAATAGTAAAGGTACGCAATGTAAAAATCGGTGACGGCATTCCCAAGATCTGCATCCCCATTACGGATACAGATTTTGACGGCGTCAAGAAATCAGTTCGTCTCATTGAAAATTCTCCCCACGATATGGTTGAGTGGCGCGCTGATTTCTATAAAGATCTTGCCGATCCGGAAGTCCGTATCAAACCCATGATGTATCTGAGAAATTCCTTACCTGACGACCCAATCCTATTTACCATCCGACGAGTGTCGAAATGGGCGTTCTTGAAATCGATACTGCGGACTACGTGACCCTGAACCTTGCCGTCATTGACAGCGGACTCATCGACCTTGTGGACGTGGAACTATCCCGCGGGGATAAGGCCGTGCGCACCGTCGTCGAAGCCGCCCATAAGGCTGGCGTCAAGGTGATTGTCAGCCGTCACAATAACATCAATACACCGGACCGCGATGTCATTGTAGGAAACCTTTGCCAGATGCAGGATCTTGGGGCAGACATCGTGAAATTTGCCGTCACGCCCCGCTCGGAACGGGATGTATTACGCCTTCTTGATGCAACGCTCGCCATGAAAGAAGATCATAACACGACGCCAGTCATTACCATGAGTATGGGGAAATTAGGCGTCATCAGCCGCATCTGCGGCGAAGTATTTGGGTCGGCCGTAACCTTTGGCACGGCTGGGAAAGCCTCTGCCCCAGGCCAGCTTCCAGCTAACCAGCTTTCCATTTACCTCAAGAGCCTCAACTGACAAAAACCAAAAAAGACTGTGAAGAAGCGGAACATCCCGCGTCTGCACAGTCTTTTTTCATTTCTGCAGATGGTCGATGGCCTTTTCAAGCCTTTTAATGTAAGGGGAAACATGGGCACTTCCTTTGCAATAATGCCCACGGTCCGCATGCTGTAGTCATAATGCCAGAGCTTTTCATGGAGAGGATTGAGCCAGACCATATGAGGAAAGTGCCGCCTTACCATCTGGATCCATTCAAGGCCGGGCTTTTCGTTGCCATGCCAGTCATCGATGTTCCCATCCACGGCAAGAAGCTCATAGGGTCCCATATGGGCATCCCCAATCACAATGACTTTATATTCGCTCTTGATGTTATGAAGGACCGCTTCCGTCGCAATCCGATTGGGCCAGGCGCAGCTGGGGTCACGAAAGAAATTCTCATACCAGCAGTTATGGAAATAGTAGGTCTTAAGATCCTTGAAATGATGGCCTTCGTGAAGTGCTTGAAAAAGACGTGCACAAAGGGTCACATAAGCATCCATGGAGCCTCCGCTGTCCATGAGAAGCAGCAGTTTGGTCTGGTTCTTGCGGGGCTTTTTCATGATAATTTCCAGTTGACCGCCCTTTTTCGTCGTTGCGGCAACGGTCTCCTCCACATCCAGTTCCGTAGCTGGAGTCTCTTCCCGATTGGAGAGCGTCGCAGCCTGCGCAGGGCAACCTGGAACTGGCGGATCCCAAGCACATGATCATCACGGAAATCACGGAAATGACGCTCCTCGGCCACCTTTAAGGCATGCTCTCCGCCGCGCTGGCCCCTGATGCGGATGCCTTTAGGGGCATAGCCCGAATGGCCAAAGGCCGTAATGCCGCCCGTGCCGATCCATTTACTGCCGCCATGGTGCTCCTCTTTTTGTTCCTTTATCCGCTGGCTCATGATTTCCCGAATCTCCTCAAGGCTCTTGTTTTCCCATAGGAGGCGGGCCGCCTCAAAATCGGGATCCGATAGGGTGAGGGCGTGGGAAAGCCACCGTTCCATCTCTTCCGATAGGTCCGCATGATCTGCCAGACCCTTGAAATAAGCTGCAAAGGCTTGGTCGAAACGGTCGTAATCGGTTTCCCGTTTAACCAAGATGGCCCGTGCCATATGGTAGAACTCCATAAGGCTTTCCTTTTCAAGGCCCAAGCGAAGTCCATCCATGAGGGCCGTCCACTCGACAAGGCCCACAGGCAACCCATAGGCCCGAAGCAGATAGAGAAAATCCGTAAACATATCAGTACCCCACGCGTTTCAAGTCTTCCGTCTTTTTAAGAAGTACGCCGATAAAGGGGATTTCTTCAGATAGGGTCTCCGCATCAATGCCCCCAATGACAAGGGCCCTTACCCAGTCAAGAAGTTCCGAGGTACCGGGTTTCTTGGAAAGGCCGCTTAACTTGCGGAGGTCATAGAACGCCTTGATGGCCGCATTGACCAAGGTCTCCTCCAAGTTGGGGTCATGGGCATGAATGATCTGGCGCATCATGTCCGGATCGGGGAAGGCAATGTAGTGGAAGATGCAACGGCGCAGGAAAGCATCCGGCAGTTCCTTTTCCGCATTGGACGTAATGATGACAATGGGCCTCTTTTTGGTGCGGACCGTCTCCCCCGTTTCGGGAATGTAAAATTCCATGCGGTCCAGTTCCCACAAGAGGTCATTGGGAAATTCCAAGTCCGCCTTATCGATTTCATCAATGAGAAGGACGCTCTGCTGATCTTCGCTAAAAGCCTCGCCCAGCTTGCCCAGATGGATGTATTTTTTGATGTCATCCACTCCCTCGGCACCAAACTGGCTGTCATAAAGACGCTGCACCGTATCATAGACATAGAGTCCGTCCTGAGCCTTCGTTGTAGATTTGATGTTCCAAATGAAAAGCTTCATGCCCAGGCTGTCCGCAATGGACTGGGCCAGCATGGTCTTTCCCGTTCCCGGTTCTCCTTTGATGAGGAGCGGTTTTTGGAGCGCCGCTGCAATGTTGACACTGCGAACGAGCTCTGGCGAGGCAATATACGTATCACTTCCTTGGAATTGTTTCATAAGGTCTCCTTTTCGGGGCCTCCTTACAGAGAAGGTCCTTTGTTTTTATATGGTTCCATGATACTTAACTTTTCCTTTTGAAGCAAGGTTTGATCCATAAAAATGCAGCAGAAGGGAGCAAGTCACCTTCTGCTGCATCAGATTGAGTAGGAGGGAAAACGGAGATGGAGGAGGCGCTTTCCCCAAGAGGGTTTTCTATAAAGGTCTTTATTATTCTTCGTCCATGCCCGGTTTAAAGAAGTCACCGAAAAGTTCTTCGTTGGAAGGCATATCCTTGGCGATTGGCCGAGCAACCCATGTAGTGTTCATATAATGTTTCAGGGTAATGTTCTCTGAAACGATGTTGCCACCCCAAGTGCCGCAGCCCATGGAAGAAGTCGGAGGCATACCGTTCCAGGCAGAGCCAGCGTTGCCGCGGTTGTTCGGCTGACGGACCATGATGCGGGAAACAGGGGCAGCCATGCCCAGGCGATGAATGTGATCATCGCTGAAGGAGTAAATACCGCAGGAGTGACCTTTACCACCTACATTGAAGAGAGCCTGCATCATGGTGAGGGCATTTTCAAATTCGCCTTCATATTTGAAGAGAGCCAGGAGGGTCGTCAGTTTTTCACTGGAGAAGAAGTGTTCCTTGCCAATATCGTTGATGCCGCCGCCCGTTACTGCAATGAACTTGCGGTCTTCAGGGATTTCAAAGCCAGCAGCAAGGGCCAGTTTCTGGGGGCTGATGGCAACGGTGTTCGGCAGACGGTGCCCCGTTTCATCCCACATGACTTTCTTCAGTTTCTCAGCCTCTTCTTCATTGGCAAGGTAAGCGCCTTCAGCCACAAGAGCCTTAACGAAGTCATCATAAATGGATTCATGGATGACGAGGTTACCGTCGCAGGAGCAGCCAGAACCAAAGTCACTGGTCTTGGAAATACGAGTGTTTTCAGCGGCTTCTTTCTGGCGTTCCGGCGTATTGCACGTGTCATCAATGATGACAGTTGCATTGCCGGCACCGGAACCATAGGCAGGCGTCCCGGAAGAATAAGCAGATTTGACCATGGGACGGCCACCCGTTGCAATAACAAGGTCGCAGCGTTCCATGAGACTTCGTCAGGTTGATGGACGGGTCCTTGATACCTTGGATGATATCTGCCGGAGCCCCTTCGCGAACAAGGGTCGCGCGGATGATGTCGATGATTTTATTCGTTACGACCTTGGCTCTCGGATGGGGAGAACAGATCATGACGTCACGAGCTTTGATAGCATATACAATCTGACCAGCAGGGGTCAAGCAGGGGTTCGTCGTCGGGACGAGGGAAGCAATGACACCGGCCGGTTTAGCGTATTTCACAAGACCCTTTGCAGGGTTTTCTTCGATAATGCCAACACTAGGCTGACGCAGGCAGTCACGGAGAATCAATTTGATTTTGTTTCTCTTATTTCTCTTCGTTACTTTATCGCCAAGAGAGGTTTCGTCAACGGCTTCGTCACATATCGGAGCCCAGACCTTCATATCGCAGACAGCAGCTGCAACAGCCTGGCAGAGACGGTCAACACGCTGTTGATCGTACGTTGCAATGATATCAAGGGCCGTATGGGCACGGGCAACCATTTCATCGATTTGAGCAATCTGTTCCGGGGTAACTTCTTTTGCCATAAGTAAACGCTCCTTTTTTACTGGGGAAAAACCGTCATAAAGAGGCCTTTCCGAAATTTTCGGTACATCTTATCTGTCTTTAGTATGCCGTAGATAGACAGTAAAGTCCAATACGCGTTTTCTCATCTATTTATAGAGAACTTCTATCAAACTCTTTATATTATTCTGAAAGTTTCTTTCTAAAAGCTCCCTGATAAAGATCTTTTCCGGTTTTTCCATATCCAAGGACCAGCTCTCATGATACAATAAGATGAAAGAAGGTATGAACGAACGAGGTGATTCCATGACCCTACTGCAGCTTCTTTATTTCGAAACCTTGGCCCGGGTCCTTCATTATACCCGCGCTGCGGAAGAACTCCATATTTCCCAGCCCTCCCTTTCCTATTCCATTGCAGAACTGGAAAAGGAACTGGGGGTCAGTCTTTTTAAAAGGGAAAAACGTAAAATTGCCTTAACTCCCTATGGAGAACGCTTCCTTCCCTATGTCAAAAAAACAATGGCCCTATTGGAAGAGGGAAAGGCAACACTGCGTCAGATGAAAGATAAAGCTCCTATGAATATCCGTCTAGGCTATTTTCACTCCATTTCTGCCTCCTTGGTCCCCCCCATCGTGAAAGCTCTTTATGAAGAAAAAGAAAACCAGGATATTCGCTTCCAATTCATGGAAGATACTTCCTACAATATCTGTGAACAACTTAAAAACGGGAAACTGGACCTTGCATTCACAACGGGAAGAGATGAAGCCTTGGATGGCGTCACCATGACCAAGCAGCCACTGTACCTCACAGTCTATCTGGAACATCCTCTTGCCAAAAAAAATTCCGTGACCTTTGCTGATTTTGCCAAAGAACCGATGGTCCTTCTCAACAAGACAAGCAGTCTCCGGGCCCAGCTTGATCAGGCTTTTATCAAGCGATCCATGATTCCCAATAATGGTTTTTGAATGTCCAGG
>ENA-OQCE01000589-OQCE01000589.1-human-gut-metagenome-genome-assembly--contig:-NODE-589-length-17341-cov-17.997676_pt1 | contig 17341 bp, 19 predicted proteins | sample MGYA00242495_ERZ504572 | MGnify/ENA primary metagenome ERZ504572 (study PRJEB26092, sample SAMD00036228) | human gut metagenome | host: Homo sapiens | study: EMG produced TPA metagenomics assembly of...
CGCCGCGCGGCCGTGCCCCTCGTCGTGCAGCTCTGCCGCTCGCAGTCTCATCCCGACGTCGTACAAAGCGTTTCCAGCCATAAAAAAGCCTCCCATTTCTTGTGTCCAAGAAATGGGAGGCAGTTCAAACCGGCCAGGGGCTCACAAACTTTTATTTCCTTCTAAATGACGGGCTGATTGCGCGCAGGAGGGTTCCCCGGGGGCGGCGGGGTATTTCCTCCGCGCGCAGTTTCGCAGCGCAGCGAGAATGTTTGAGCACGGAGGAGTTACCCCGCCACCCCCGGGGCGCCCTCCGTCAGTAACCAGTCCTACTCGAGCTCAAACGCACCCGTGTACAGCTGGTAGTAATACCCGCGCTTGGCGATCAGTTCGTCGTGGTTGCCGCGCTCGATGATGCGGCCGTGGTCCAGACAGATGATCGCGTCAGAGTTGCGCACGGTGGACAGGCGGTGTGCGATGACAAACGTCGTGCGGCCTTCCATGAGTTTATCCATGCCCGCCTGCACGATGGCCTCGGTGCGGGTGTCGATGGAGCTCGTTGCCTCGTCCAGAATCATTGCCGGCGGATCGGCGACGGCAGCGCGGGCTATCGAGATCAGCTGGCGCTGGCCCTGCGACAGCTGGGCGCCGTTGCCGGTGAGCATGGTGTCATAGCCGTCGGGCAGGCGGGTGATAAAGTCGTCCGCGCCCGCGAGCTTGGCCGCCGCGATGCACTCCTCGTCGGTCGCATCCAGGTTGCCGTAGCGGATGTTATCCATCACGGTGCCGGTGAACAGGTTCACGTCCTGCAGCACGACGCCCAGGCTTCGGCGCAGGTCGGCCTTGCGGATCTTGTTGACGTTGATGCCGTCGTAGCGAATCTTGCCGTCGGCGATGTCATAGAAGCGGTTGATGAGGTTGGTGATGGTCGTCTTGCCGGCACCGGTGGCGCCGACAAACGCGACCTTCTGGCCCGGCTTGGCAAACACGGACACGCCGTGCAGCACCTCGTGGTCGGGCGTGTAGCCAAAGTCGACGTTGTCCATGACCAGGTCGCCGCGCAGCGGTACGTACTCGATCTCGCCGGTTGCGCGGTGCGGATGTTTCCACGCCCACATGCCGGTGTGGTGGTCCGCCTCCTCGAACTCCCAAGTCTCGGGGTTCACCTGCGCGTTGACGAGTGTCACGTAGCCTTCGTCGGCCTCGGGCTTCTCGTCGATGAGCTCAAAGATGCGGTCGGCGCCGGCGAGGCCCGTGACCACGGCGTTGATCTGCTGTGAGATCTGGCCGATCTGTCCGCAGAACTGCTTGGTCATGTTGAGGAACGGCACCACGACGGCGATCGACAGCGCCATGCCCGAGATGCTCAGGTTGGGCACGCCCAGCGCCAGGAAAATGCCGCCCGCCAGTGCGACCAGCACGTAGAGCAGGTTGCCCAGGTTCATAAGGATGGGCATGAGGATGTTGGCGTACATGTTGGCCTTCTGGGAGACCTCGAAGAGCTTTTCGTTGCGCTCGTCAAAATCGGCCTCGGCGGCAGACTCGTGGCAGAACGCCTTGACGACCTTCTGGCCGTTCATGACCTCCTCGATATGGCCCTCGACCACGCCGAGCTCGGTCTGCTGCGCAATGAAGAAGCGCGCGGAGTTGGAGCCGAGCAGCTTGGTCATAAAGGTCATAAAGCGACGCCGGCGATGATGACCAGGCACATCCACACGCTGTAGTACAGCATGATAAAGAACACCGTGACGATGATGATGATCGTCATGAGCAGGTTGGGCAGCGACTGACTGATCATCTGACGCAGCGTGTCGATGTCGTTGGTGTAGTGGCTCATGATATCGCCGCGCTGGTGCGTGTCGAAGTAGCGGATCGGCAGGTCCTGCATGCGGTTGAACATCATCTCGCGCAGCTTCTCCAGCGAGCCCTGCGTGACGATAGCCATGGCGCGGTTCCAGAAGAGCGAGGACAGGACGCCGACGCCGTAGATGCAGGCGAGGGTGGTCACGAGCTGTGCGATCTTGGGCTGTGCGGCTTCCCAATCGCCCGACTGCCACGATTCGCTAATAATCTGCAGGGCGCTCTGCAGGAAGGTCGCGCCGATGGAGTTGATGATGGCGCAGAGCACCACGCCGGCGACGACAAGGGGCAAAAGCACGGGATAGAAGCCAAAGAGCGTCTTGATGAGGCGCGACATGGTGCCGCCCTTACGGTTGAGCGCGCGCTCGGCGGTCGTTGCCTTACTCATGTGCCTCGCCTCCTTCCTGGGTCTGATCTTGCGTTGCGGATGCCTCGGTGTCGGCCTCGACGGCCCCTTCGCCCTCGGCAGACATCTTGTTTTGCGAGGTAAAGGTCTCGCGGTAGATCTCGCTCGTCTTGAGTAGCTCGTCATGGTTGCCGATCTGCGCGATATGGCCGCCCTCCATGACGATGATGCGGTCTGCGTCCTGCACGGAGCTGATGCGCTGGGCGATGATGAGCTTGGTCGTGTTGGGCAGATAGCTTGCCAGCCTGCGCGGATCTTGCGTCGGTCTTGGTGTCGACGGCGCTGGTGGAGTCGTCCAGGATCAAGATCTTGGGGCGACGCAGCAGGGCGCGTGCAATGCACAGGCGCTGCTTCTGACCGCCCGAAACATTGGAGCCGCCCTGTTCGATCCAGGTGCCGTAACCCTTGGGGAAACCGTCGACAAACTCGTCGGCGCAGGCCAGATGCGCTGCCTCGCGGACTTCCTCGTCGGTGGCGTTCGGGTCACCCCAACGCAGGTTCTCGGCGATGGTGCCGCTAAACAGCACGTTTTTCTGCAGCACCATGGCGACCTGGTGACGCAGCGCGTCCAGGTCGTAGTCGCGCACGTCCACGCCGCCCACGCGCACAGCGCCTTCGGTGGTGTCGTACAGGCGGGCGATGAGGTTGACGAGCGTGGACTTGGCCGAGCCGGTGCCGCCGATGATGCCGATGGTCTCGCCGCTCGTAATGTGCAGGTCGATATCGTCGAGCGCCTGGCGCTTCGCATGCTTGGAATACTTAAAGCTCACGTGGTCAAAGTCGATGGAACCGTCGGCAACCTCGAGCACGGGCTCGGCGGGATCGGCGATCGTGGGCTCGGCGGCCAGCACCTCGGCAATGCGGTGTGCCGATTCGTCGGCCATGGTCACCATGACAAAGATCATCGACAGCTGCATCAGGCTCATGAGAATCTGGAAACCATAGGTAAAGGTCGAGGAGAGCTGGCCCACGTCGAACAGCGTGCCCTGGCTCGTGATGATGAGCTTGGAGCCCAAGTAGATGATGACGACGAACGCGCCGTTGACGCAGATGTTCATCATGGGGTTGTTAAAGGCGAGCAGCTTCTCGGCGCGGGTGAAGTCCATCTGGACATCGCGTGCGGCGGTCGCGAACTTCTCCTTCTCAAAGTCTTCGCGCACATAGCTCTTGACCACGCGCATGCCGGTGACGTTTTCCTCGACGGACTCGTTAAGGGCATCGTACTTGTGGAACACGCGCGAGAAGATGGGGCGCACCTTAAAGATGATAAAGAACAGTCCAAAGCCCAGCAGCGGAATGATGACCAGGTAGACCATGGCGACGCTGCCGCCCATGATAAACGCCATGGTAAAGGCGAAGATCAATACCAGCGGCGCGCGCACGGCGATACGGATGATCATCATAAAGGCCTGCTGCACGTTGTTGATATCGGTGGTCAGGCGCGTGACGAGCGAGGAGCTCGAGAACTCATCGATGTTGGCAAAGCTGAACGTCTGGATTTTGTAGAACAGGTCGTGACGCAGGTTCTTGGCGAAGCCGCAGCTTGCATGGCTGCAGGTGACGCCGGCCGCGGCGCCAAAAGCAAGCGACGTCAGCGCGATGAGCACCAAAAAGCCCGCGGTGGGAAGCATCTCGCTACGGTGGCGCCGTCTTTGATGGCGTCGATCAGGTTGGCGGTGATAAATGGAATCAGCATCTCGCAGAGCACCTCGCCAAGCACGAGCAACGGCGTGGCAACGGTGACTTTCATATAGTCGCGGATGCTTCCCATGAGGGTTTTAATCATCCAGTTCCTCCCAGGTTACGCGGATTTTATCGAGCATTTCGGCGAGGTCCTCGCGCTCGTCGTGGGTGAGCGCGCTAAAGGCCCGTTCTCTAAAGCGGATGCGGGCTGCCTGGTCGATGCGGGCGTTTTCCCGGCCGGTTTCGGTCAGGCGAATGGTGAGCTGCCGTCGATCCTTGGGGTTACGGCTGCGCTCGATGAGGCCGTTGAGCTCGAGCTTGGACAGGATCTCGGAAAGCGACCCCGGCTTGAGGTCAAAGTGCATGCCGAGTTCCTGCTGCGACATCTCGCCGCCGGGTTGCTTGGCCAGCAGGCAGATGATGGGCGCCTTGCCGGATACGCCTCCGCCATGAAAATGCATGTAATGGCCGCAAAAGCCCAGGCCGCTCAGGATGCGCTTGGCGAGTTTGTCTTCGGCGCTGACCGCTTCGGGTATGTCTACCGGTTGCGACGGGTCACCGCCGGGCTCATGCGGAAGGATGAGTGGTTCAACACACATACCTAAGCTTCGCTCCTTTCTTTAGTTAGGTAGTTGAATTGTTTTGTGCCTAACCAATTTAGGAGCGTGAGAAATCAATGTCAAGGTACCAAACTAGTGGTTACACGGTTTTGCATAACCGCGTAACGGCTCCAAACCTGGCAGTTAGGGACGTTCCTTATGTGCCGGCATTTGGGGACACTCCTTGTGTCGACTAGTCATTTAAGAGCGTCCCCAACGACTAACTTCCTCCTTCCCGTAACCTTTCCGCAACAATTCGTCCTCTGCGGTGCCAGCGCCCGTTCACAACGTCCCCTGCGCTACACTTAGTCGCACTGTGGCGCTGCCGCGCCGCGCCCGAAACAAGGGAGACCCTCATGAAGAATACTCAGCTGCTGCTGATTAACGATATGTGCGGCTACGGCAAGGTCGCGCTTTCTGCCATGCTGCCGGTGCTGTCGCACATGGGCTACCGTATCCATAATCTGCCGACGGCGCTCGTTTCCGACACGCTCAACTACCCCAAGTTCTACATCCACGACACCACCGAGTACGTGCGTCAAAGCTCGCTATCTGGGAGGAGCTCGGCTTTGAGTTTGACGCCATCTCGACCGGCTTTATCGTGACCGAGGAAGAGACGCGTATCATCTCGGACTTTTGCCACCGCCGCGCGCAAAAGGGCACCAAGGTGTTCGTCGACCCCATCATGGGCGACAACGGCAAGCTCTATGCCGGTGTGCCCGAGTCCACGATTGGCCTTATGCGGCACCTGCTGGAGTGCGCAGACTACGCGGTGCCCAACTACACCGAGGCCTGTCTGCTCACCGATACGCCTATTGCAGAACAGATCACGCCCGATGAGGCCCGCGCCCTTGTGGACGCCGTGCGCGAGCTGGGTGCCAAGTCGGTGGTCATTACGAGCGCCGTGGTCAATGGCACGAACGCGGTTATCGGTTACGACCATGTGGCGGGGGAGTACTTCACGATCCCCTTCGAGCTGATCCCGGTGTACTTCCCGGGTACGGGCGATACGTTTTCGGCGGTGCTCGTCGGCCGCGTTATGGCAGGTTGGAGTCTGCAGCGCGCGACGTCCGATGCCATGCGTGTGGTGGCTGAGCTTATCGAGCGCAATGCCGACCAAGAGGACAAGTCGGCCGGCCTGCCCATCGAGGCCTGCCTGGATGTGATTGACCATGAGTAATGCTGGCGAGGGCGGCATCAAGCCTGCGGGCGAGAACAAGCCGCTCGGCGCTCCGCGTGGCAAGCGGCCGCGTATCCGCGTGAGCTGCGTGGGCCAGTTGGGTGCGTGCCGCTGCCACCATGGTCACAAGCCGGGCGACGTCTTTGACTTTGACCGAGACCGCGGCAAGATGTGCGCCATGGCCTGCCATGTGGGCTTTCCCTATATCGATATCCTGCGCTATGGCGGAACCGTACCTGGCAACGAGCCCGGCACGGCAAAGTTCTGCTGTCCCGAGGTCGACACGTTGAACGTCTGGCTTGCCGAGATCGTCGACGAATAGCCGGATGCGACAAAGGGGCGGGCCCTTTGTCGCATCCGCCGATGGTGCCCCTTCTTTTTTGCCTATAATCCTAAATCTCTGCATTTCATCCGATATTAGGTTCTAAAAACTCTGCATTTCATCGATAATCAAGCATATAAACCTTGCATTTCATTTGATGACACTGAGGGGAGAGCCTATGCTGCGTAGGAAAATAGCGGCAGAGCTGGAGCGTTGGCTGAAGTCTGCCGAGCAAAAGGCCTTATTCATTACGGGTTCTCGCCAGATCGGCAAAAGTTATTCGATTCGCGCATTTGGCAAAGCCAGCCATGCAACCTACATCGAGCTCAACCTCATGGAAAATCGCCAGGCAAAAGATGCTCTTCTCGAGGCACGAGATGCTGATGATTTCATCAGCAGGGTGACGCTTCTCTCGGGAAAGCCGATAGCACCGGGCAAAACGCTCGTGTTTATCGATGAGGTCCAAGAGGCCCCCGACATCATGACGATGGCAAAGTTCCTTGTTGAGGACGGGAGGTGCCGCTGGGCGTTTTCGGGGTCAATGCTCGGGACCCAGTTCAAGGGCGTTAGGTCCTATCCCGTGGGATATGTTCACGAGCTTAGGATGTTCCCGCTCGATTTTGAGGAGTTTTGCTGGGCGATCGGGGTGAGCGAGGGAGCTCGCCAAACGATACGCGACGCGTGTATCAGCGAGAAGCCCATTCCTGATTACATTCATGACGCGATGATGGCAAACTTCAGGACCTATACCGTTGTCGGCGGAATGCCGGAGGTCGTGCAGCGCTTTCTTGACACGCGGGGCGACCTTGCCTCTGTTCGTCAGCTACAGTCAGAGCTCAACGAACAGTACCGGCGGGATATCTCCAAGTATGCAAGCGGGCGAGCCTTCAGGTGCAGAGCATTTACGATCAGCTCCCTATTATGCTCGAGGGCGAAAACAAACGCTTCGTGCTCAATTCCATTGACCCCAAGGCGCATTACGACAAGTACCAGCGAGATTTTGTCTGGCTCGTCGATGCCGGCGTTGCTCTCAAGGCCGATATCGTAACCGAGCCAAAATCGCCCCTGCTCAAGACGGCACGGCCATCGCAGTTCAAGCTATACCAATCGGATACGGGCATGTTGATGGCGCGCTACCCCGTTGGCATCGCCAGGCGGCGTATCTTGATAGCAGGAACCCAATCTGGGCGGTATTTACGAAAACGTGGTGGCCCAGCAGCTGACTGCCCAAAATCGCCAGCTTTACTACTATCAGACAAAGAAGCGCGGCGAAGTGGACTTTGTGGTCGACGGACCGGATGGAACGGCTGTTCCGATTGAGGTTAAATCGGGCTCCTATTACCATGCGCACGCCGCGTTGGGCCATGTGCTTGAAACGGCCGAGTATGGCGTAAAGCGCGGGATTGTTTTCTCGAGAGGTAACGTTGAGCGCGACGGCGCCGTTCTCTATCTGCCTCTGTATGCGACTTGGACCCTTTCGGATGTTTTGGGCGACTTCCGTGCCGAGGGGATAAAGCTGGAGGTCAAACCTGTCTAGGGTCAGTTCCGAATGCGACAAGGGGACAGTCCCTTTGTCGCACTGAGATCGTCGACGAGTAGCCGAGCGAGGATTTTCTCCCTCCGCGATAATGAGCGTGGATTTTCTCCCGTTTAGAGCGCACTTGAACGCTCAAAGTGGGAGAAAAACCACGCTCGATTTGTATATGGGAATTCCGACTTCGCTTATGCCTATGCTTAGGCGTTGTCGTCGTTGTGCTGTGCGCGAGTAAGGTCAAATTTCTACATTTCATCCGATTTATGGCTCTAAAAATTCTGCATTTCATCGATTTCAGCTGCTCGAGCATAGCAGTGCAACCGTCGAGTACGTCGCGGTAGGTGGCATCGAAGTTGCCGGTGTACCAGGGATCGGCCACGTCGCCGGGGCGCTCGGTCCAATCGAGCAAGCGCGTAATCTTGCCGTCGGGGTCGTCGCCAAAGATGCGACGCAGGCCGCGCGCGTTCTCAGCATCCATATAGACAATGTGATCCCAGTCGCCATACTCCGCGCGACGCACCTGGCGCGCGCGATGTGCTACGACGGGAATCCCGACCTCGCGCAGCTTGGCGACGGTGCCGTGATGCGGCGGGTTGCCGATCTCCTCAGTCGAGGTCGCAGCAGAATCAATGACGAACTCCGCCTCGCGCCCGGCACGGCGCACCAGCTCAGTAAACACCGACTCAGCCATCGTCGAGCGACAAATGTTCCCATGACAGATAAACAGAATACGCTGCGTGGATTGGTGGTTTCGCATGACGGTTCCTATTCCGAGCGAAGTCGTTTTTACAATAGCTTAGCGAATAGTATCATCGGGTTTCAACTTGCCCAGCGAACGCGATAGGTTCATGCTGGGAACCTCGACCGCGCGCCAAAACGCGATCGCAACAACCGTGCTTACGAGCAATGAGGCTGCGGCAATCGCAAGCGGCGTGGCAATTCCGAGTTTGGGTAAAAAGGCAGCGAGGCCTCCTATGACAATGGCATGAGTGAGATACAAGCTATACGATATCTTTCCCAAAAAAGTCATCGGGCTCGTGCTAAGCGCCCGGCGTGTAAAACCATCGATAATCGAAACTACTACGACCGTCATGCACGCGGCGTTCATGGTGGTAGATAGCAGTGCTTCGGCAATGCCACCGGGATGCCATACGAGCGACAGCTCGATAACGCCAACGGGAACAATGAGCAGTGCCAGCTCGACAGGGGCAGCCAACTTAATGGCTTTGATTTTATCGAATTGCTTGGCGATTATGACGCCAAGCCAGAACATGAGGCCTAGGCGCAGCGGAAAATAGCCCGACCAATACGAGACAAACACCGCCGCGAATATCGTTATGACCGCAAAACCAGGGCGTCGAATACGCGATATGCACCAAATAGCCAATGGAAGCGTGAGACTGAACCAAAGCTCCCAGCTCATAGACCATATAGGGGAGTCGACTCGTGCGAGGGGCGCACCATAAAGGGTGTTGACGCCATTGGACACATTGAACAGCACATCGAATTGCATAAGAATGTCGTGAATTATTGTGGGCAGGTCGGCGTCGTAGGCAACGGCAAGTGCGGAACGCGACGTGGATCCCATGTGCCACGCCACATAACCCGCTGGGATAGCCAGCGCGATCGCCGCGAACATCGGAGCGCAAAGGCGAATGATTCTTCTTGGATAGTAGCCGGGCCAGTTGTACCTACCGCCGTCCTTTTGCTTAAACGGAACAAGGGACAGCACTATGCCAGACAAGATGAAAAAAATCAGAACCGATGCGCTACCGGGGAAGAGACTTGTCCCCCCCCCCGAATGGTTTGACCATAATATCGATGTGTACAGGAACACCGTCAGCGCCCCGAGCCCTCGAAGACCGTCAAGCGACAAAACGCGTTCCTCGTGTTTTGGCATTGCTGCCCCTTTCCTTATGCTCGTCAATATATGCGTCCAGTATACCCCCAGGGTATTCCACACGAGGTAACGACTGTCCGTGCTCCGTAAGCGAAAATTCCGACCGTTCCAGACATTAATCTAAGGATGCGACAGGTAGCGTCATGACAGATAAACAGCACGCGTTGCATAGGACGATACCTTTCATATAGAAGGCTGCTAAGAGTCGAAGCCGGGCGCATGCAGAGTTTTATTTCTTGGCCAGTTTGAAATAGCGCTCAAATAGCAGCTCAAATACGTAATAGAACATCAGACGGCTGTCGAGGTCCATGCTGCCCAAGCGGATTTCTTTTTGCACGGTGTAGATAGGGTAGTCGGCTAGTTTCGAGAGAGAATTTCGAGAAAAGCCGGTGAGTGTGAAGACCTTGCATCCACGTGTTTTGGCTATCGATGTGGCGTCAATAGACACCTGCGTCTCGCCGCTTACAGAAACGCTGAAGACCAGGTCGTTTTTGCCGAGGAGTTCCGCGTAATGCCTCATGACGTGGCGTTCACTGAGCGTGTCGGTATTCTTGCCCATTATTTTGAGCTTTTCAGCCATCTCGAGGCACGGGTATTTCGAAAAGCCCGAGCAGAAGAACACGATATGTGAGGCGTCTTGGATAAGACTCACAACCGAATCGATGACCCGGTCGTTAAGCAGATCTTTGGTCTGTACGAGCTGGGTATCAAGAGGAAGTGCCTCGATAGTGAATCGATTGCGGTCGAGTGAGGCGGAATACGATTGTTTGAGCTCCGTAAACCCCGAGAAGCCAAGCTTGTGGGCAAGCCTGACGATTGTATTGGGAGCGACGAAGAACCGTTCGGCAATGCTCTTAAGCGTAACATCGTCAATATCATCACGCAGCTCGATGATGTAGCGCATGATCTCGCTTTCGAGATCGTTGAGCTTGCTTTCGCCAGCCGGTGCTGCGGCTTTTGGCTGCAATTGCGCTACCCGCGACGACGCTCCCAGCGAGCCATCTTAATCGTTACCAACGTGAGCGCCCAGGCCACAAGCGAGAACGCGGCGCCCACGGCACCCACGTACGCAATGCCAATGCTGCTTACCACGGCGCCGCCCACTGCGGTGCCAAACGAGATACCGACGTTAAACGCCATGGGCTCAACCGAACTTGCGAGTACCATCGACTTGGGATGGCGGCTGCGTGCCACGTCCATAAAGTGCGTGATGCATGAGACCGAGAACAGGTACATGAGCATCGCCAGGCTAAAGACAAAGGCCAGCGCGAGCGGCATAGTGCCGCCCACAGCAAACAACCCGAGTAACGCCGCAGCCTGCAGCACAAACGTCACAAGCAGCGCCTTCATGCCAAAGCGCGCGTCGATCCATCCGCCAAGATGTTCGAGACCAGGCAGAACACGCCGTAGGCCATAAGCGTGGTGCTTGCCTGAACAGTGCCCATGCCCAGCACCTGCTCAAGATAAGGCGTAACGTAGCCGTAGAATACATAGACCGAGCCCACGCCAAACAAAAAGATAAGCATGCCGGTGATGATGCTCGGTTCGCGTAGCAGACCCGCCTGCTCGCGGAAGGTAGCGGGTTCGTCGGTCTGTCCGGCGCGCGGCATAAACGCCACGAGCGCTCCGCAGATCAAAACGGCAAAGGTCAGCGTACCGTACATGGCCACGTGCCAATCGAGCGTGTCGGCCACAAACTTGCCGATCGAAGTGACAAAGACCATTGCCACGGAAAACGCACCATATACCACCGAGATGGCAAGCGAAGTTTGCTGCGGGGACAGCAGCTCTGGGATGTACGTCACGCCCACGGCGAGCAGCGCACCCGAGACAGAACCCAGGATGATGCGCGAGATAAAGAGCACCTGGAAGTTGGGTGCCAACGCCATGGCCAAGTTGCCGAGCACAAAGACGATGCTATAACACACGAGCAGCTGGAAGCGGCGGAATCGCCCCGTGCTGAGCGCAAGCACCGGCGTGGCGATGGCGTAGACGAGCGCGAACACGCTGATGAGCTGGCCCGCAGTGGCAAGTGATACGCCGAGTTCCGTTGCCAAGTCGCTTTCGATGCCGATGACCACGAACTCTGAGCAGCCGAGCGAGAATCCCAACAGCACGAGCAGCGCCAGGCAGAGCTTGGTGCGCGCGGGGGAGAGCGCGGCGGCGGTTGACTTACTTTTAGACGTGGTTGCGGCGGTCAAGGTTGTCACTCCAATGTCGCATGAATAAGCGGGATTCAATCCCTGCAACTCTAACAGAATGTGTCAGGTGCCTGCCCCCTTTGTCGCAGGCTGTGCTTGCCTGTATAGTCGCAATACAGGCGAAGATGGTCTCAGGTACATTGCGGGCGACAGGAGATCCCATGGGTATGCATACGACAAAGGTTGCGGTGGGCGAGGGCAAGTTTGCGCTCGAGGCCCAGTTGGCGGTGACGCCGCGGGGCATGGTGGTGTACGCCTGTTCGCCGGAGTACGCGCACCTGGGCGCCACGGCGCAGGCCATTCCGCGCCCCGAGCCCGGCCGTACGGCGACGGTGAGCATCCTGCCGTTCCGTGCCATCGAGACGAGATCCCGGCGCACGATATCGCAGCGGCGCTGGCCACGCGCTTTGACGTGCCGGTAGTTGCAAGCACTGGTTTCATGTTGAGCGGGCGAGCAAGGACGACCTGCAGCGCGTACTCGACACCACCAGGGAGCTCATCGCCGCGCTCGAGGAGGCCGCCGCGCGCATCCTGCGCGCCGGCTGGGATGAGGCGGCGCGGGCGCCGAGGTCGTGGCGGTCGATGCCGCGACCGGCGAGGCGCTTGGCCCTGTCGACCGCATCGATGCCCATGCCGGTGAGGGCATTCTACATCAGGCATTTCTGACGCTTCTGGTCGAGGGCCGAGGCGAAGACGCGCGCCTGCTGCTCTGTCGCCGCAGTCCGCTTAAGCGCCTGTGGGGCGGAGTGCTGGCCGATAGCTGCGCCGGCCATCCGCTCCCCAGGGAAGACGTCGCGGCCGCCACGGCACGTCGCATCAACGAAGAACTTGGCATCACGCGCGGGCCCGATCAGCTCAAGCACCTCGGACACGTGGTGTACCGCGAGGACCACGGCGACGGCCGCTGCGAGTGCGAATGGTGCGAGGTCTACCTTGCCCATGTTGAGCCGGGCGAGCTGCATATCAACCAAGAGGAGATCTCGGAGGTGCGCCGCGTGGTCCCGTCCGAGCTCAAAGGCTACCTGCAGGGTCACCCCGAGCAGCTGGCCCCCTGGCTCCGCGAGCCCTCGGCGACCCATCCATCCGTACGGCCCTCGCTATGTGAGAAAAGACAGTCCCTTTGCCACATCCAAACCGTCACAACATTCGGCGAAAATCTCAAAATCGAGGAAAAGCGTCGAATGTTGTGACGGTTTTTGCCCAGAGGATCGCTTCTCATCCAAAAATCCCGCTTGACTGTATTGCCGCAACACAGCGCAACGTAAGGGGTGTCCGATAACGGGCGCCCCTTTTTAAGTGGCAACGTGGCTGCGAATCCGGAGCGCCCCCAACAAGAAAGGTGGGGATATGGAAGCGGAAAAGAAGGCGTTTAAGATCACCAAGCGCGAAATTGGCTTTGTGCTGGGTATCGTTGTCTTTTTGCTAGTGAAGTTTCTTCCTTTGGCGGAGCTGAGCTCGACGGTCGAGCTTACGGTCGGCGGTCAGACCTGTCTGGCGTTGACGCTCGCCACGGTGGTGTTCTGGGCGTGTGGCGTGGCACAGCCGGGCTTTGTGGGCCTGCTCTATTGCGCGCTGCTCGTTCTGTTCAAGGTGTGCGTGGACGACACGGGCGCCGCGAGCATCTCGCGACGGTCGCCTCCACGTTTAGCTCGTGGACCAAGGCCACCATGTGGCTCGTCATCGGCGCCTACCTCATCGCCAGCGCGGTCAAGGAGTCGGGCCTGGGCGAGCGCATCGCCTATGCGTTTATGCTCAAGTTCGTGCGCGATGCCAAGTCGCTCATCATCTCGATCTTCGCGCTCACCTTTGTGCTGTCGCTGCTGATCCCGCATCCGTTCCCCCGCGCCTTCCTCATCCTCGCCGTCGTCTCGGTCATCGCCGAGTCCGCCGGCTACGGTGACGACGACAAGGGTAAGCTCGGCTTCCTCGTGTTTGCCGCTGCTGCCCCGGGCTCCATGTTCTTCCTGACGGGCGACTCCACACTCAACCCGCTCGTTGCGCAGTACAGCGCCGAGGCCGGCGGCATGAGCCCGTCCTTTGTCGACTGGTTCCTGTACATGAGCGTGCCTATGCTGGTCGCGCTGCTGTGCACCCTGTTCTTGGGCCTCTTCCTCTTTAAGCCCAGCAAGGAGCTCGTCTACGATCGCGAGCAGATCGTGGCCAAGCAGGCCGCGCTCGGCAAGCTCTCCGTCAAGGAGATCCGCACCATCGTGTGGCTTGTCATCGCCATCGCGCTGTGGCTCACCGTCTCGGGCGACTATATCGGCTGGGTCACCCTGGCCATTGGCGTCGCACTCGCCATGCCCATCATCGGCGAGGTCCTCACTCCTGCCAGCTGGAACGCTGTCGACATCAAGTCCCTCATGTTCCTGACGGCCGCCATGGCCGTGGGTTCCGTGGGCGGCGCCACCGGCATGAACGCCTGGATCGCCGACGTCGTGCTTCCCAGCTCCGTGCCCGAGAACATCTTCCTGTTCGCCCTGCTCGTCGCCGCGCTCTCCATGATCATCCACATGTTCATGGGCTCGGTCATGGCCGTGCTCGGTGTGTGCGTGCCGGCGTTCATCAGCTTCGCGGCCGGCTCCAGCGTAAGCCCGCTTGCCGTGGCGCTCATCGTCTTCACGTCCATCAACATCCACTACATCCTGCCGTTCCACAACCTGCCGATCCTTATCGGCGAGGGCAAGGACGCCGGCGGCTACACCTCCAAAGAGGCCATGCGCATGGGCATTCCCCTCACCGCGGTCGTCTTTATCGTCGTGCTGGTCGAGGCCGCCTGGTTCCACCTCTTTGGCCTGATGTAAGCAGTCGAGTGCTTGGCTGTAATTAGCCGAGTGCTTGAACTGCGAGTGCCCGAGCGCCCCATCTATGAGCGCTGCGGCCCCATTACGTTACCAAGCCCGGCGGCATCCTCGCCGCCGGGCACTCTCCCGAAAGGAGCATGCTATGTCCACTACCGATGCTTCCCAGATCCACGACCTGCGCTCCGCACTCGACTTTTTGCGCGAGATGCCGGGCCAGCTGCTCGAGACCGACACCCAGGTCGATCCCGATGCCGAGGTCTCGGGTGTCTATCGTCACGTCGGCGCCGGCGGCACCGTTATGCGTCCGACCAAAGAGGGTCCGGCGATGGTCTTCAACAACGTCAAGGGCTTTGACGATGCCAAGGTCTGCATCGGCATGCTTGCCAGCCGCAAGCGCGTTGCCGCCCTGCTCGACCTGGACGAGGAGCACCTGGGCCTCGAAATCGGCAAGCGCTTCGAGAACCTGATCGCGCCCGAGCAGATCGCCGAGGGTGCGCACGTCGACTGCCAGGAGGTCGTGTACAAGGCGACCGACGAGGGCTTTGACCTGCGCAAGATCGTTCCCGCTCCTACCAACACGCCCGTCGACGGCGGCCCCTACATCACCATGGGTCTCGCCTATGGCACGAGCCCCGACGGCTCCCAGTCCGACGTGACCATCCACCGCTTCTCCTGCGTCGACAAGGACAAGCTCGCCATGTGGATCACCCCGGGCAGCCGTCACCTTGGCGCCTTCTTTGACGAGTACTGCCAGCGCGGCGAGGACATGCCCATTTCCATCTCCATCGGCCTGGACCCCGCTGTGTACATGTGCTGCGGCTTCGAGGCTCCCACCACGCCGCTCGGCTTCAACGAGCTGCAGATCGCCGGCGCCCTGCGCGGCCACGCCGTCGAGCTTGCCGACTGCGTCACCGTTCCGCAGAAGTGCATTGCCAATGCCGAGTATGTGCTCGAGGGCTACCTCATGCACGACGAGACCATCAACGAGGATGTCAACGGCCACGGCTACGCCATGCCCGAGTTCCCCGGCTATACCGGCGGCGCCAAGGTCTGCCCGGTGATCAAGATCACCGCCGTCACCACGCGCGTCAACCCCATCATGGAGAGCTGCATCGGCCCTTCGCACGAGCACGTGTCCATGGCCGGTATCCCCACCGAGGCTTCCATCTACAAGATGTCGAGACCGCTATCCCGGGCCGCCTGCTCAACGTCCACGCTGCTCCCTGCGGCGGCGGCAAGTTCGTTGCCATCATGCAGTTCAAGAAGTCGAGCAAAAATGACGAGGGCCGTCAGCGCAACGCCGCCATGCTCGCCTTCTCGGCATTCTCCGAGCTCAAGCATGTGATCCTGGTTGACGAAGACGTCGACATCTTCGATATGAGCGACGTGATGTGGGCCATGACCACGCGCTTCCAGGCCGACGTGGACCTCATCACCATCCCGGCTGCCACTGTCACGTGCTCGACCCGTCCAACGACCCCGCGTTCGATCCTTCGATCCGCGAGCACGGCATCGCCTGCAAGGCCATCTTCGACTGCACGGTCCCGTTCAACCTTAAGAAGAACTTCATCCGCTCGCAGTTCATGGAGATCGACACGGACAAGTGGGCCAAGGAGATTGCTTTCTAGTAAGTAACCCTACCGAGTAACTAAGTAAGGAGTTGTCATGCCTGAGTCTTCTGTCCGTCCCCGTCGCATTGTCGTTGGCGTATCTGGTGCCAGCGGCGCTGCGCTGGGCCTCGAGTGTCTCAAATGCCTGCGCCAGGCCGGCGCCGAATCGGCGCTTGTCGTCACGCGCGGGGGAGAGATCACCATCGAGCAGGAGCTCGGCATGACGCTCGACGAGTTTGCCACGCATGCCGATGTGATCTACGACAACAAGAACATCGGCGCCGCCATCGCAAGCGGTACCTATCCGGTCGATGGCATGATCGTGGCGCCCTGCTCCATGAAGACGCTTGCCGGCATCGCGAGTGTTACAGCGAAAACCTGTTGCTGCGTGCGGCCGACGTGCAGATGAAAGAGCAACGCCGCCTGGTACTCATGGTGCGCGAGACGCCTTCAGTGCGATCCATGTCGATAACATGCGCGCTTGGCGCGCATACCGGGCGTCATGCTCATGCCGCCCATGCTCACGTTTTACAACGGCCCCGCCACGCTCGACGATGCGGTGCATCACATCGCCGCCAAGCGCTCGAGGCCGTCGGCGTGTCATGTGCAAACTATAAGCGCTGGTCATAGGCGCATTTAGGTAGGATACGAGGAGTGTTTGAGCCCGCTGCCCCTGTGGGCGGCGGGCTTTTCGCGTCAAAGGATGTGTCGGGAGGACCTATGCAGACGGGTATGTATGCGATTAGCGAGATGGCGAGCTTGTTTAACGTTTCGCGCCAAACGCTCATCTACTACGACAAGATCGGCCTGTTTAAGCCCGCCGTGGTTAACGAAAAAGGCTACCGTTTCTATTCGCCCACGCAGATCCCGCTCATGCGTCTGATCTGCATGCTGCGCGACCTAGGGCTCGAGCTCGACGAGATTGACCGCCTGACCTCGACGTTCGACATTGGCGAGATGACCGATCACCTGCGCTCGCGGGTTCAGGCGCTCGATGGCAGATTGCCGGGCTCAAAGCCGAGCGTGCGAGCGTGCAGGAGCGGCTGAGCTTTTACGACGAGGCGGTTTATTGGCGCGAGCGCGAGGGCAAACCGGAGCTCAAGCAGTTCGAGCGCCGCTTCGTGGTCTTTGAGGAGTTCCCGGCCGATATCGAGCGCGGCCGTTCGATGCTGCACCCCACGCTCATGCGCGCGATTCTGCGCATGCGTGCGCTCACGGGCACGCGCCCATGCGCGGCTGGGGCGCCATGCTGCGTCGCGAGGC
>ENA-OQCE01000590-OQCE01000590.1-human-gut-metagenome-genome-assembly--contig:-NODE-590-length-17339-cov-2.787532_pt1 | contig 17339 bp, 17 predicted proteins | sample MGYA00242495_ERZ504572 | MGnify/ENA primary metagenome ERZ504572 (study PRJEB26092, sample SAMD00036228) | human gut metagenome | host: Homo sapiens | study: EMG produced TPA metagenomics assembly of...
AACTGGCTTGCCTTTACACCGATGCGATCGTGTCGAATGCCGACTTGTCCGGTTGTGTATAAGGAGGCGTCGAGCATGATGCGGGTAGCAGTCTCGATGAAGTTGCGCTTCAGCACCTTCGATACGAACGGGAAGCTGCGCGATGCACGGAGGTTACACTCGATAACCTTCACCTCGTTGTTGCGAGCCAGGAACTGGATGTTGAAAGGACCGGAGATATTGAGTTCCTTTGCAATCTGGCGGCTGATTTTTTTAATGCGGCGTGCCGTTGCAAAGTAAATCTTCTGTGCCGGGAATACCAGAGTAGCGTCACCGGAGTGTACACCGGCAAACTCTACGTGCTCGGAGATGGCGTATTCCACCACTTCACCGTTTTGGGCAACAGCGTCGAACTCGATTTCCTTGGTGTTCTGCAAGAACTGGGATACAACAACCGGATATTCCTTAGATACTTCGGCAGCCATCTTCAAGAAGTTTTCCAGCTCTTCTTCGTCGTAGCATACGTTCATCGCAGCACCGGAGAGTACGTAAGACGGACGCACCAGTACCGGATAGCCCACCTTCTCTACAAAGCCTTTCACATCTTCCAGGCTGGTGAGTTCCTGCCAAGCCGGCTGGTCGATGCCCAGCTGGTCGAGCATAGCGGAGAACTTGTTACGGTTTTCTGCACGGTCGATGGAGATGGGTGAAGTACCCAGCACGGGAACTGACTGGCGGTGAAGCTTCATAGCCAGGTTGTTCGGAATCTGTCCACCCACTGAGACGATGACACCGCGCGGCTGCTCCAAGTCGATAACGTCGAGCACACGCTCGAAGGAGAGCTCGTCGAAGTAGAGACGGTCGCACATGTCGTAGTCCGTAGAAACGGTTTCGGGGTTATAGTTAATCATGATGGACTTGTAGCCCAGCTTGCGGGCAGTCTGGATGGCGTTCACCGAACACCAGTCGAACTCTACAGACGAACCGATGCGGTAAGCGCCCGAACCAAGCACAACCACTGATTTTTCATTCTTATAATAGTTCACATCATAACCCTGAACGGCATACGTCATGTAGAGGTAGTTCGTCAGTTCCGGATGTTCGGAAGCCACCGTATTGATGCGCTTCACGGCAGGCAGGATGCCCAGCTCTTTACGACGGGCACGTACGGCGAGGTTTTCCTTCTCCATATTGCCTTGCGGATTCAGTACGAAGCGGGCAATCTGGAAGTCGGAGAAGCCAAGCACTTTTGCTTCGCGCAGCACATCGGCAGGAATGTCTTCTACCTTATTATATTGAGAAAGTTTCTGCTTGTAGTCTACGATGTTCTTCAGCTTGCCCAAGAACCAGGGATCAATCTTGGTCAGCTCGAAGATACGGTCGATGGTATATCCCTTTTCCAAAGCCTCGGCAATAGCAAAGACACGCAGTCGGTGGGGTGCGACAGTTCATAATCCAGGTCCTCGAATTCCACGTCTTCATTACCCACGAAGCCGTGCATTCCCTGACCAATCATACGCAGACCTTTCTGAATGATTTCTTCGAAAGAGCGACCGATGGACATAATTTCACCCACGGACTTCATGCTCGAACCGATTTCGCGGCTGACACCTACGAACTTCGTCAAGTCCCAACGCGGAATCTTGCAAATCAAGTAATCCAGCTGCGGAGCGGCATATGCAGAGTTGGGAGTTCCCATCTCGCCAATCTGGTCGAGCGTATAGCCAAAGCAATCTTGGCAGCCACGAATGCCAGCGGATAACCGGTAGCCTTGGAAGCCAATGCGGAAGAACGGGAGAGACGTGCGTTCACCTCGATGACACGATAGTCGTTTGTCTCGGCGTTGAACGCATACTGGATGTTACATTCACCCACGATGCCCAGGTGGCGGATACATTTGGTGGAGAGTTCCTGCAACATTTTCACCTGCTCGTCGGTCAATGAGCAAGTGGGAGCCACTACGATGGACTCACCCGTATGAATACCCAGCGGGTCGAAGTTTTCCATGCTTGCCACCGTGAAGCAGTGGTCGTTGGCATCGCGGATTACCTCAAATTCAATTTCCTTCCAACCCTTCAGAGACTCTTCTACCAGAATCTGCTTGGAGAAAGTGAAAGAGCTTTCGGCCAATTTAATGAAGGCTTCCTCGTCCGGACAAATACCGCTTCCCAGTCCGCCCAGAGCATAAGCCGAGCGCACCATCACGGGGTAGCCAATCTCGCGGGCTGCCTTCAGTGCGTCTTCCATGCTCTCCACAGCGTGGCTCTTCGGAGTCTTCATCGGAATCTCGTCCAGCTTCTTCACAAAGAGGTCACGGTCTTCGGTGTACATAATCGCCTCAACGGAGGTACCCAGCACGCGCACGCCATATTTCTGAAGAATTCCGTTCTGGTAGAGTTCCGTACCGCAGTTCAGCGCCGTCTGTCCGCCGAATGCCAGCAAAATGCCGTCGGGACGTTCTTTCTTGATGATTTCTTCCACGAAATAAGGAGTTACCGGCAAGAAATAAACTTGATCGGCGATACCTTCCGATGTCTGGATAGTAGCAATGTTCGGGTTTACCAAAACAGAACCGATACCTTCTTCGCGCAACGCCTTCAGCGCCTGCGAACCGGAATAGTCAAACTCTCCGGCCTGACCAATCTTGAGCGCACCAGAACCCAAGACAAGCACTTTCTTTAAATTCTTTTCCATATTCTCTTGTTGTCTATTAAGTTACGAGTTACAAGCTACGAACTACGAGTTGTAGCTATTTCACAAAAAAAATGCGTCACCCAATAAAGGATTAACGCATTACCAAAGAACTAAAAATATCTTTCTCGAAAAAAGAGAAACTGACGGCTCCCGAATGAAATTCATTCGAACGGAGGTTATATTTGCTTCTCATTTCCTGCGATTGCATAGTCTCTTTAAAATTTGTGCAAAGTAACGACTTATTTACGAAAAGAGCAAATTGTGGCATGTTTTTTTGCATAAAAAGAAACGTCATCCTCCATAATAGAAGAACGACCGCCACCCGCAACCGAAATCTTTTTCCGAAAAATGCGATTCCATATAAAAAAGAAAGACTATACCTCAGTAAAGGCATTTGCAGATAAATATGAAGATTCTCCCCACCAAAACTTGCTTTTCTCGCCACGGAAACTTACCTTTGTGCCTATACAAAAATAGAACAAGGATTCTGTTTCTACAAACAAAGCCTTTATTCTTAAAAATAAAATTTCTATTCCTTGGAATAAAGGCTTTACTCTAAGATTTCTCCGCCACCAAAAGAACTTTGCTCCGCAGGGAAAAGGACCTTTGCAACGAAGGAAAGAAAAGGAAAGGAGAACGCAACAATGACCACACGCTACCAAATGAAAGAAATGCCCGACTTGCAAGGCACGGGCGAACCGATCACCTACCCCAAGATGGTGATGACCGGACAGACCAGCACGCGCGAACTGGCGGAATACATCGCCATGACCTCGGGATTCTCGAAAGGCGTAACCGAAGGAATCATCTGCGAGTTGGGCGAAGCCCTGGCCCACGAAATGGGAATGGGACGCTCGGTGAAGATAGAAGGATTGGGCGTATTTACCCCCGCACTGTCCATCTACCCGACAAGGAACGCGAACAGCCCCAAGAAAGCACCACGAAGCGAAACGCACGGAGCATCTACGTAAGTGGCGTGAACTTCCGCACGGATAAAGCCTTGATTAGAGAAACCAACCATTGGTGCGAACTGGAACGTGCCTCCTGGAAACCCGCACACTCGTCGAAGAAATACACCCCCGAACAACGTCTGGCTCTGGCGCATCAGTATCTGGACAAACACGCCTTCCTTACTGTCAGCATCTACCGGCAACTGACCGGACTCGTCCGCTCCACCGCCACTGTGGAACTGCGTAAATGGGCCCACACTCCCGGCAGCGGAATCGATACAAGCGGCATCGGAAGCCATAAGGTGTACGTGAAAAGGAAAGAAAGCGTCATCCCTTGAGGTTTCGATAATTATAGGTATCTTTGCCAGCCCTAATGGCTTTTATACAATGAAGAAACTAAAAAATACATAATATGGCAAAAGAAAAAATCATCCTTACGGGCGACCGCCCCACAGGACGCCTGCACATAGGACACTATGTAGGCTCATTGAGAAGAAGAGTGGAACTGCAAAACTCCGGCTTGTACGACAAGACCTTCGTCTTCATCGCCGACGCACAAGCGCTGACGGACAATATGGAGAATCCAGAAAAGGTGCGCCAGAACGTCATCGAGGTGGCACTGGACTACCTGGCTTGCGGACTGGACCCGACGAAGAGCACCATCTTCATCCAATCCCAGATACCGGAACTCTGCGAGCTGACCTTCTACTACATGGACCTGGTGACCGTGAGCCGCCTGCAACGCAACCCGACGGTAAAGACCGAAATCCAGATGCGTAACTTCGAGACAAGCATCCCCCGTAGGCTTCTTCACCTACCCCATCAGCCAGGCAGCGGACATCACCGCTTTCCGCGCCACCACCGTGCCCGTGGGCGAAGACCAGGAACCGATGATTGAACAAGCTCGTGAAATCGTACGCCGTTTCAACTATATATATGGTGAAACCCTTGTGGAACCGGAAATCCTGTTACCTGACAATGCAGCCTGCCTGCGCCTGCCGGGAACGGACGCAAAGCCAAGATGAGCAAGAGCCTCGGCAACTGTATCTATCTTTCGGACTCTGCCGACGAAGTGCAGAAGAAAGTGAAGAGCATGTATACCGACCCCGACCACCTGCGTGTGCAAGACCCCGGAAAATTGGAAGGCAACACCGTATTCACTTACCTGGATGCTTTCTGCCGTCCGGAACACTTCGGCCTTTATCTGCCCGAATATCCGAATCTGGACGAACTGAAAGCCCACTATCAGCGTGGCGGTCTGGGCGATATGAAAGTGAAGAAGTTCCTCAACGAAATTATGCAAGAGACACTGGAGCCTATCCGCAACCGCCGCAAGGAGTTTGAAAAAGACATCCCTGCCATCTACGACATGCTGAAGAAAGGTTGCGAAACTGCCAGGGAAACTGCCGCCGCAACTTTGGATGATGTACGCAAGGCTATGAAGATAAACTACTTTGACGACGCGGAACTGATTGCAGAGCAAATAAAGAAATTTAGAGGGGAATAAGGGAAGAACACATAAGTTAATTAAGAAAAGGGGCATGCGTCACGGTAACGCATGCCCCTCGTCTTTTGTAGCTAGTAACTTGTAGCTTGTTTCTTTTATCCCGTCTCCTAGTTGGCTGATTTCACCAACACTACACGGTTCAGAATCGGTTGTCCGAACTTGTCGACACCACCACCGGCATCCACCTTCAGGCGGTCAGCAGGAATTCCGTATTGTTTTACCAATACATCGACCACGGCTTGTGCACGCTTTAAACTCAACTCTTTGTTGAATGCCGGTGTACCGGTTGCAGAGTCAGCATATCCGTTTACGGTGTAAGTGGCGTTCGGGAATTGCTTCATCTGATCTGCCAGATAAGACAAGTTCATTGCTTCACGCGGAGAAACTTCTGCAGAGCCAATCTTGAAGAATACGGTACGCGGTGCAATGTCCGGATCGGGAACAATCACTTCCGTTTCTGTAACTTCGGCCACCGGCTGGTTCTGTGCGGCAACCAGTGCATTCTGCAGCTGCTGGTTGGCAGCTCCCATCTCTGCAAGCTGTGCCTGCATGGCAGCCAGCTCTACCTGAGAAATCAACTGAGGCATCGGGCGACGGAATCCACGGGCGGGGAAACGGTATGTCAACCCTACTGTTGCACTCAGCACGCCATCATATCCATGATCGCCGCCAACTTCGCCATCGAACTTATCTTCAACGCCCATTGCGCTCAGCTCCAGGTTAATATCTATCGCATTCGAAATACGGAAGCGATTGATGATACCTGCGTTTACGGACAAAGCTTCGCGATGAGGCTTTGTGTAGTTGTGAGTGAACCCCGCACCTACATAAGGAATGATCTCATATACGCGGTGCTGGTTGTATCCTCCAAACAGCGCATTCAGATTGAACATCACATCTCCGTGCAGATTCATATAGTCGAAACGCTGTTTGTAGTAGCCGTCATCCATCTGAGTGCCTTTCACGTAGTCAGCACCTGCATCATACGTATATCCTCTTGCCTGAAGGCCGCTATATTGCAGACGTACTCCCAGTCCCGGGGTGAACCATTTGCCGATGGCAAAATTCAGCGTCGGACTGATACGCTTGCCAAAACTTCCTGCCTTATCATTATCTCCAAAAGTTGCTTCGGCACCACCGCCTATAGAGAAAAACCAATTACTCCAGAACGGATTAGTGATTACCTGATATTTATCCTGGACCTGGATAACACCAAACTCTTCCACAACTTCAGTCTTTTGCTGCGCCATGGCAACAGAAGACACCCCGCCAAAGCCAGTAACATTAGAATCTTTTTCATATACCTTAAAATAGTTAAGTGGTTAATTAAACTCTTTATCATTCAAACTGTCTAATTAACGCCAACAGAACTAAAAGGTTCTGAATATTTGTACTTTTTTTGCCTTGATGCCAAAGAAAGCACTCTTCCTTATTTGGAGAAAAGCTTTTTCTATGTCGTCTTCTTTAATGGTCGCCAGCACCGTCTTTCCGTCCGGAGTATAATTCGGGGATGGGCATGCAAACAGATTGTCCACGAGATTGGACATTTCCTCGTTGCTCAGCACTTGTCCATAAACGATGGCCGCAGCACGCGCCAAAGTCGATGCAAGAATTGTCTGTACCTCTTCCTTAACGTCATTCCCTTTTTCCATAGCAGTATGTACCATATTCCGGACCAATTCTACCGGGTTCAATCCCTCTATGCCCGAAGGTATGCCGTTGATGGCATAGCTGCCGCCACCCAGCGGACTCAAATCGAAGCCTACGGCCGACAAATCTTCCAATATACCGTCCAGCACGGCAGCTTCCGAAGCCGGCAACTGGATAATCTCTGGAAACAATACCCCCTGCGATACCCCTTGTTTCTGTCGAATCTGACTCATATAGCGGTCGAACAATACCCGGACATGCGCACGGTGCTGGTCTATCAGCATCAGACCCGATTTAACGGAAGTCAGAATAAAACGCCCCTTGAACTGAAAGTGTTGCGCTCCTTTCTCTACCGTTGCCTCATTGCCGTAGAAAGAGGCGCTTGCCTCGGAAGGAACCGTTTCCTGAAAATAAGAAACCCTCTCCTCCTCTCTTGGAGCCGTACCGGTAACCGTATCCTCTACAAAAGGCTCTTCCGCCATCGGCTCGTTCATCCTGCTAGCCTTTTCCAAACCGGAATAAAGCCCCTCCCACTCCACCTTGGGGCGCGAATAATTGCCACCGCCTCCATAGGAAGAAGTGGAAGACGTCTTGAAGGGATTGAAATCCGTGTTATAGTGTACCTTCGGAGGCTCTATCGGACGAGCCTGCTCGAATGCAGGAATATCCGGCATGTCCTCGGTATCAAAATCGATAGTAGGTATAGCGCTAAACTTGCCTAAGGATTCCTTGACCGCAGCCGATATAATCTGCCAGATAGCCTGCTCATTCTCGAACTTAATCTCCGTCTTCGTCGGATGGATGTTCACATCGATATTGGCAGGGTCTACCTCGAAATAAATAAAGTAGGAGATTTGCTCACCGGCAGGAATCAGATGCTCATAAGCGTCCATCACTGCTTTGTGGAAATAGGGGTGACGCATATAACGCCCGTTCACAAAAAAGTATTGGTGCGCTCCTTTCTTGCGCGAGGTTTCCGGCTTGGCAACAAAACCGGAAATCTTTATCATCGTCGTATTAACGTCTACGGACAGCAACTGCTGATTCAGTTTCTTTCCGAAAACTGCCATGATGCGTTGCCGCAAAGGCATTACCGGAAGATTGAACAATTCCGTATCATTACTATACAGATAGAAGCTACCTCAGGATGCACCAGCGCTATACGCTCGAATTCCGTAAGGATATTGCTCAACTCCGTAGAGTTGGCTTTCAGGAATTTACGCCGGGCAGGAATATTGAAGAATAGGTTCTTGATGGAAAAATTGCTTCCCTTAGGGCAGGAAACGGCTTCCTGGCTCTCGACTTTAGAGCCGGCAATCAACAGTCGCGTCCCCAGCTCCTCGCTGGCTGGGCGTGTTTTCAACTCCACTTCAGCTACCGCAGCAATGGAAGCCAACGCTTCTCCACGGAAGCCCATGGTGCGTAGGGCAAACAAATCGGCAGCTTCGCGTATCTTTGAAGTTGCATGGCGTTCAAAAGAAAGACGCGCATCCGTTTCGGACATCCCCTTTCCGTCATCAATCACCTGAATGCAGGTCTTGCCCGCATCGGTAATCAGCACATGTATTTCCTCTGCTTCGGCATCAATTGCATTTTCCACCAATTCCTTCACAACAGATGCCGGACGCTGAATCACCTCTCCGGCAGCAATCTGATTGGCAACCGAATCGGGCAGCAAATGAATGATATCGCTCATGATAATGTTTAATGATTAGGGATTAATGATTAATCATTATTAAATGATTCCGTTACTGATGGCATACCACAGATAAATCAGCACAGCTATGACAACAAGGATTATGCCCAAATGCATCGGCTTACGTCCGCTCTCCTTGCGCCGCTTCAAGTGAGTTGTTCCTTCTATGAATTTGCCCCGTATATCCTCGGGCGAGAATTCCTTTTCCGGCAGCATACCCAGGTCACGCTTGGCGTTTTCTTCCATCTTCGCCAACTTCTCTTTCCGCTCATCCACATAGATATAGCTATGATTGAAGCCACGAGGCTTCCGCATTGCAAACATTCCCATGACGCTACTTATTATTTCGTTTAATATGCATATTCCTTGGCGAAGTTACAGGTTTCCGGTCACTTTTCTTCAATACTTCACCTGCTTTTTTAGCCCTCCACTCGAAGATATCCTCCTTGTTGAGCGGACGGATGTAGTCGAACCAGACAAAAGAAGGCAGCTTGCTCTTATCTGGTGGAATCTGGTCCAGAGGATAGGCTGTACCGGTAGTCTTTCCAACAAAGACTCCGCGCTCCATCCTTCTCTCCTTCAAGTACATTTTCAAAAGTCCGCCTTCCGAATAGTTCATCATAATCAGCGAACTGTCCTTCTCCTCTACCGGATAATACACCACCAGTACATTGCCGTTTACCTCCACCAGACGCATGTCTCCATCTATGAAGAAAGCCTTCATCTCCTTACCGGAAACTTGGTTATAGTGAATACTGTCCTTTTTCTCTACCGTCAGGGCCTGGTTGATGATATGCGCCCAGTCGATGGTACTATCGTTCATGTAAATTTTAATTTCCTCGCCCAACAACTGCTGTTCCCCGTGCCACAATATAGGGTCGGTATACATCGTCATGCAAGAGTCCTTGGAATTATACACCAACGAATCGCATACGGCCTGCACATCCGTGCGATAAGCACGCACCTTATGATAGGCACGCATCTCCCGGTACATGGAATCGGTATTCATATGGTAGGTAATCAGCCTCAAAGTATCACCGTGCATGAACAGACTGTCGCCCTGCGAATAGTCGATAGCTACGGCACGTTTGGTGGCAACGGCGCTTCCGGTCAGTTCGTTGTAGAAACAGTAGTCGCCAGTCAACATGTTCCGGTTGACCGTATCATTCATCTGTACATTGTCAAAAGCCTCGCCGTATCCCAAGATGCGGTCGTAGAAAAGGCTGTCACCGGTCAGTTTCTTGCCTTCGTTAGTCAGTACGGAACGGTCGAGCAGTTCTGCCTGCTCAGTAGTCGTATTGTACACGCCACGTTCGGAATAAATATGATTTTGGTCACTCACAATGTCGGAGGGTCCTAAAATTGTGGCAATCTTGGTAGCTGTACTATACTTCAAGGTATCCGAAGTCAAAACAAACTTCGGGTTGACCAGCTTCACGTCGTGGTTGAAGACAGCAACTTAGTGGCAGGGCTATATTCTCCCCACTCGGAAGTCAGCACATTATCCTCGTCGGTCAGCGTACCGCCTTCGAAGTAATAGCCCAAATCGTACAGACGGTCATAGTTCAAACTGTCAGTTGTCAGCACCGTATTACGATTTATCATACGTACATTCTCACGCAGCATGGCCAACTGCGACATGCCGTCATAATACAGATAGTCTCCATAGATAAACAAGGTGTCGCCCTGCTCCATACGCACATTGCCGAATGCCTCCACAGAATTTATCTTTTCGAATATCAGCGCACTGTCACAGAACATGTACATACTGTCATGCTTCATCCTCACCGAGCCGATGAGTACCTGCACATCAGGACGCAACTGTTTGTCCGCCTGCGCCTCATCTGCGTACAACAAATCGACGCGCGTCTTCTTCTTTTCCGGCGTCTCCGTCTTTTTCTGTTCAATTGAGTCCACTTTCTTCTTCTCCGGTGCACCAGTACTCTTCTTCTTGTCCTGCGCACTCAGCAGACAGATGCCAAACAAGCATAGAATACCTACCAGGAGGTATCTATGCTTGTTCAGGAAATGATTTTTTGTATTCTTCTTTTGCATACAAATCTATGTAAATCCTTCCGGATTATTCTTTAATCCAGCCCGGATACTTGAACGTACAGTTATTCTTCCAATTATCCTTGATACGGACATACGTGTGCTTCTGCTTCTCACGAATCCACTTGTCCAGCACTTCGTCGCGGCGTTTTTCCAACACAATCTCTTTCAAGTTCTGATAGTCATCGGCAATGGTAGCCTTGTGTCCCATCGTACGGCTCTTCAGCTTCACAATCACGCACTCTTCCTTTCCGGTCTTTTGCGGAATCATGGTGAAGGCTTCGGAGATTTCGCCCACTTTCATCTTATCCACCACCTTGGCTATTTCAGGGGGAAGTTCCTGCATCTCAAAACGGGAAGTGTTCGTATTAGGATTCGGCAACAAACCATGATTGTTGCGCGTATCCTTATCCTGCGAAAGCACGGAGGCAGCCTCTTCAAAAGAGAATTTGTTATTGCGGATATCATCGGCAATAGAGTCCAAACGGGCACAACCGGCAGCCAGAGCTTCTTCCGGAATATGCGGTTTCAACAGAATGTGGCGTGTTTTAATACGGTCACCGCGCTTCTCTATCAACTGAATGATATGGAAACCATATTCAGACTCTACAATCTTGGAAACCTTGCTGGGGTCTTGCAAGTTGAAAGCCACATTGGCATAAGCGGGGTCCAGCATACCGCGTCCTGAGAATTCAATCTCACCGCCACGCATGGCCGAACCACGGTCCTCAGAGTACAGACGAGCCAACATGGAAAAGCTTTCACCCTTATTGACACGGTCGGTATACTCACGCAAACGTCTCTTTACATCTTCTATTTCCTCCAAAGGGACCTTAGGCTGCTGAGTGATAATCTGCACCTCCACCTGGGTAGGGATATAAGGAATGCTGTCCTGCGGCAAATCCTTGAAGTAACGGCGCACCTCGGCCGGAGTTATCTTAATCTCGCCCACCAGTTTCTGCTGCATCTTCTGAACCTTCAATCCTTCACGGGCATTCTCGCGCAGCGTTTCACGAATCTGGCTGGAAGTCTTGTTGAAGTATTCCTCCATTTTCTCACGCGAACCGATATTGGCGATATACATATTCGTCATATAGTCCACACGCTGGATAACCTCACTCTCGGATACTTCGATACTGTCGAGGGCAGCCTGGTGAAGATACAGTTTCTGCACGGCTATCTCCTCAGGTATCACGCAATAAGGGTCACGGTCAAATTTGCGTCCTTCATACAATGCACTCATGCGTGCCTCTTCCACTTCGGACTTCAGTATAGCCTCATCACCTACTACCCACACTACCTCGTCAATCACGTTGTCTTGTCCATAAACGGTAGAACCGACTAATAGCGTCAAGGCAAATAAAATTACAAACTTAAAGTTCATACACTGTTTCATTCTTGGTGTCTTATTCTAAATAATATTTAATCTTGTCTCTTTTCACCGCCCGTTGATACAAATCATCCTTCACTTGCTTCATGAATTCCACCTGCTTCACGTTCAGCAGCATATCCTTCACTTGGCTACGGGCAAACTCATAGGGTTCCTGCTCTCCCACCGGGCGATAATCGCTCACATTCAGGAAATAATGGAAAGCCGTATCCTTCAGCTCTACATGGCGATTCTTGTCCAGATACTCGTCCACATCAGAAACCTTCAAGGGCAGCATATCCAGTACTTCCGATACCTGCACCCATTTATCATAAAAATACTCATACTTCACAGCATTCTGCAGACTGTACTTTTCCAGATGTTCCACCGCCTCACGGGTTTCCATCTTGTACCAGCGACGAACATTGCCCAGCTGTGGGGCTGTCAAAGGAACTTTGATGAACAAGCCTTTCATCAACGGACGTTCCACTTTGAAGAGCGCCTGATTCTTCTCGTAATACTCCGTCAAGTCTTGTTCTGAAATCTCCTCTGATAGTCGCTGATGTATTAAAGCCTGCTGATAGGTATGCATTATCAATGCTTTGCGATAATTCTCCACAAGTTTATCAATCTCACCGTTATTGGGAATATTGCTCTGCGCTTTATCGTACAACAAAATATCTTCCACCCAATTACGGATATAATGTTCTGCAAACAACAGACTGTCGTCTTTGGACAAACCGGTCGGAAGTACCGATTGCAAATCTTCCCGGTAAAGGAAATTGCCGTCCAACTCCACTAACGGTGTCCGCCCTTTATGGTCGTGCCGCTCGCTGCACGCCGCACAGAGAAGGAAAATTAAAAGCCCAAAGCAGGTTGTTCGCATCACCAACTGATATTTACTTCGTTTTGAGGTACGAAGATAGTGTTTTAATCGGTTGCATCAGTGATTATTAACGGTTTTTAAAACCTCTTGGTCAATTTCAACCTTACCGGCAGCACGCAACTTTGCCACCCAATGCGTTTCCAAATAGTTCCGATAAGCGGTTACGAGCGGCTCTCGCACCTCTTGCCAACTGTCCGGTCCCTTCTGCTTACGACCTTGTACAGCAGTAAAGGGAAATGACAAAACCGGAGTCGCATCCTTCCTTTTAAACACCAAATCATCCACATATGCATTATCACCGGGGGCAAATAATCCTTGCTCTGCCTGCACCTTGGAGTATCGCCGGCATTGAAAGTGAGACGGATGGCATCCATCCACTCCTCTTCCGGAATCTGTTTCAGAAATTTCCGTACTTGCTTCGCCACTCGCTTGGTAGTACAATGCAGCACAATACCCCTATAACGCGGTTCGTCCCAATGGAAGTCCGAACGGTGCGCCTCAAAATATGCTTTCAATCCCGCTTCATCCACCACACTCCTCTTTCCCACTTCACGGTCAGTGATTTCGGCAAGCAACATGCTGTCACGATGCCCCTGCACCAACGCACAAAATTCGGGATGCTTCCATTCCAGACGGGAGTTTTCATAGTCCAGAATCGTTTTTACTGTAAAAGCCTCCAACTGTCTGCGCATCCCTGCCGGATAAGCAGCGGCAAATCCGACAAATTCTTTTCCACCGTATGCCTTGCCATCCAATGTAAACAATGTACGGGAAGTGCTTCCTTTAGCCAGCAGTTCGTCGATACCGGCTTTATCCGGCATATAGTGATACTCTTTCTTCAGTTTCTCCACAAAAGCCCGCGTTCCTTTATCCATTCCATGACGACGGGTTTGACAACGGATGATTTTGTTCTTCATCCTCTCAAAAGGAAGGATTTCCTGCTGTTCGAGTACTTTCACGATATGAATGCCCTGAGGAGTGAGGAACGGACGAGAAATCTCTCCGGCATTCAACCCGAATACAATATCCTCAAACTCCGCCGGCATCTGCAGCCAACCCACCCAAAACGCTTTCTTCTCATCGGAAAATTGCTCGACGCAAGCATCGAAAGACGGCGTACTTTCCCCTTCCTTTGCAAGAGCCCTATAGATAGAATCCATCCTAAACTCCACCTCACGCAAGGTATGACCGGAAATATTCTGGGGGAGATATTTAAAAATATGCTTCACATATACCCGACCTGCACGCCGGTCGGATTTCATCTTGTCATAGTACTGCCGTGCCGCCTGCTCTGCCGTCTTCTCATCTGTCAGGTATGATTTAATCAGACAACGGCGATATTCATCCTGCTCCTTCTGAAAGACACAGGAAGTATCCAATCCCGCAACTTCGGCAGCCTCTATTTTCAGCCTGAAGTCTATAAACTTATTCACATATACATCCAATGCCTTCCGGCCTGCACCGACAGAGGTACCGTCCTTATTATAGCTACGTTCGAATTCAGAACGGAGGACCTCCTTTCCATTGATACGCATCAATACCGGATCGTCCTGAGCCGAAACAGCCAATCCGAACCCAAGGAAGACAAACACCCAAAGCAATCTAACCATAAGCACCATCCGTTCTTTTTATACGGCTGCAAATATAAACAAAATGCCCGGAAAGCGGCAATCTCTCTCCGGGCATTCACTATTATTTTGTTATTATCTTACTCAGGACGGCTATAGTTCGGAGCCTCACTGGTTATAGATACATCGTGCGGATGACTTTCGAGTACACCTGCATTAGTAATGCGGGTAAACTTGGCATCGTGCAGTTTCTCTATATTGGCTGCACCGCAATATCCCATACCGGCACGCAGACCGCCAACCAACTGATAAATCACCTCATACAAAGTGCCTTTATAAGGAACGCGGGCGGCAATGCCTCCGGAACCAATTTCTTCACATCACTGGTACCGCTTTGGAAGTAGCGGTCCTTGGAACCATTTTCCATAGCTTCCAGCGATCCCATACCCCGATAAGACTTGAACTTACGACCGTTGAAAATAATCGTATCGCCCGGAGACTCTTCCGTTCCGGCAACCAGCGAACCGATCATCACGCTGTAACCACCGGCAGCCAACGCCTTCACTACGTCGCCCGAATAACGCAAACCGCCATCAGCAATCAAAGGAATACCCGTGCCCTTCAGTGCCTTTGCCACATCATAAACGGCAGACAACTGGGGAACACCCACACCGGCAACTACACGGGTAGTACAGATGGAACCCGGACCGATGCCCACCTTTACTCCATCAGCACCAGCCTCGACCAATGCCTTCGCAGCTTCACCGGTAGCAATATTACCAACAACAATGTCAATATGAGGGAAATGTTCTTTGGCCTCTTTCAATTTTTCAATAACCCCTTTAGAATGTCCGTGAGCCGTATCAATGACAATGGCATCCGCCCCTGCATCCACCAAAGCCCGCATGCGCTCCAAAGTATCATTCGTCACTCCCACTCCGGCAGCAACGCGCAGACGACCTTTGCTATCCTTGCACGCCATAGGTTTATCCTTTGCCTTGGTAATATCCTTATAGGTAATCAGACCTACCAATTTGTTGTCTTTATCCACTACCGGCAACTTCTCGATTCTATGTTCTTGCAGAATTTGAGAAACAGCCTCCATATCCGTCGTAGGATTGGTAGTAATGATGTTCTCCTTGGTCATCACCTCGTCGATACGCTTATTCATATCTTTCTCAAAACGAAGGTCACGATTGGTAACAATACCTACCAAATATCTTTCATCATCTACCACCGGAATACCACCAATCTTGTATTCAGCCATCAAAGCCAGCGCATCAGCCACCGTAGAACCTCTCTTGATAGTTACCGGGTCATAAATCATACCGTTTTCGGCACGCTTCACAATAGCTACCTGACGTGCCTGCTCCTCAATGGACATATTCTTATGAATAACTCCGATACCACCTTCACGGGCAATGGCAATAGCATCTTCGCTTCGGTAACCGTATCCATGGCAGCAGTTACAAACGGGATTTTTAACTCAATGTTTCGTGAAAACTTAGTCGAGAGTTCGACAGTTTTGGGCAAGACTTCAGAATAAGCGGGGATTAACAGTACGTCGTCATAAGTTAATCCATCCATTACAATCTTATCAGCAATAAATGACATAGGGCTATGCGTTTAAAATTTATTGCGTGCAAATATACGGTTTTTATTCCATTCCGTATACTTGCACGCAACATTTTTTTCTTTTTTATCAACTAAAGCCAATCAATTTGCCATCTCTGAAATAAACTTGATGCGTACCAAACGTACCTCTTCTTCCGTAAAGTCATCACCCAATTCATCCAGAGCATCGTCAATCTTATCAGTGGTAGATTCCTTGAAATAATCATAGATATCCAGCAAGTGGTCTTCATCCATAATATCCTCCAAGAAATAGTCAATATTCAATTTCGTTCCGGAGTAAACGATAGCTTCTATCTCATCCAGTAACTCTTCAAACTCAATACCCTTTGACATGGCAATGTCATCCAACGCCACCTTACGGTCAATAGCCTGAATGATGGCCACCTTCATTTTTGACTTATTAGCTACAGTACGCACACGCAAGTCCTCAGGACGTTCAATCTCATTCTCTTCACAGTGACGCTTAATGAGTTTGCAGAATTCCTCGCCGTAGCGTTTTGCCTTTCCGGCTCCTACACCCGGTATGTTCTGCAACTCGTCCAAAGTCACCGGATATATGGTCGCCATTGCTTCCAAAGACGGATCCTGGAAAATAACATAAGGAGGCACTTCCAACTTCTTGGACAACTTCTTTCGTAAGTCCTTCAACATGGAGTACAATGCCGGGTCTACCGCACACGCACCGCCTCCACGTGCAGGTGCTTCTTCTTCCACATCCTCAAAGTCATTGTCTTCCACTATCTTGAATGATTTAGGATGTTTAAGGAACTTCCTACCGTCATCCGTCACTTTCAGCAAGCCATAGTTTTCGACATCCTTACTCAGATAGCCGGCAATAAGCGCCTGACGGATCACAGCATTCCACGTTTTGTCTTCTTCGCCCATGCCAGAGCCGAATACTTCGAGATCTTCGTGCAGATGCGCCTGCACTTCTGAAGTTTCCTTACCTTGTATTATGTCTATAATATAGTCCGCTTTAAAATTTTCTTTCACCGCGAGAACAGCTTCAATCACGGTACACAATAATTCTTGAGCTTCCACTTGTTTTTTCGGATTTAAACAGTTGTCACAATTACCACAATTTTCTTCCATATATTCTTCGCCGAAGTAATGAAGCAACGCCTTTCGGCGGCATACGGAAGATTCGGCATACGCAGCAGTCTCCAGCAGAAGCTGCTTGCCAATTTCCTGCTCTGCTACAGGTTTGCCTTGCATAAACTTCTCGAGCTTCTGCAAGTCTTATTGGTATAGAAAGAATACACTGCCCTTTCTCCCTCCATCTCTTCCGGCACTCCGGTCTCCCTGATAATATCCTTCCAGACTTTGGGTATATCATAATGGATGACATAGCGC
>ENA-OQCE01000592-OQCE01000592.1-human-gut-metagenome-genome-assembly--contig:-NODE-592-length-17322-cov-3.988311_pt1 | contig 17322 bp, 21 predicted proteins | sample MGYA00242495_ERZ504572 | MGnify/ENA primary metagenome ERZ504572 (study PRJEB26092, sample SAMD00036228) | human gut metagenome | host: Homo sapiens | study: EMG produced TPA metagenomics assembly of...
GTTTCTTTGGCCGGGAAGCAGTGCGGACCACCCCGGCGGCTTCTGGTCGTGGCGGAAGACGGCGGCGATCAAAGCGATGATCAGCAGCTTTACGCGGGCGATGTGGATGACACAGAGCTGTCGGATGCGATGTATAAAGGGATGATCAGCGGCCTCGGCGACAAGTATTCTACGTATTACACGAAAGAGGAATACGAAGCGATCAAGACAGCGCAGGAGGGCTACTATCAGGGTATCGGTGTTACGGTGACGCTGGACGGCGATAAGCTGCAGGTCACCGGCGTACAGGACGATACCCCGGCGGCGAAGGCCGGTATTCAGGCGGATGACCGCATTGTGAAGATTGACGGGCAGACACTCGAAGGCTTAAGCCTCAACGATGCGCTCGGTCTTCTGAAAAACAGCGAGAACGATACCGTGACGCTTTCCATCGAGCGGGAAGGCGAGGCGGATCTGATTGAAACGGAAGTCAAAAAAGAGAAGCTTGCGGCGATTGTGGCAGACGGTAAAATGCTGGACGACAAGATCGGCTATCTGGCCATCAGCGAGTTTACAGGGCTTACCTCCGAGCAGTTCCAGAAAGCATACCAGTCACTGCAGGATCAGGGCATGGAGCGCCTGATCATCGATCTGCGCGGCAATCCGGGCGGCCTCGTGACGGCAGTCTGCGACACCCTGCGCCAGATCCTGCCGGAGGGACTCATCGTGTATACCGAGGATAAAAATGGAAAACGGGAAGAGTATACCTGCGACGGCGATACCCCGATCTCGATTCCACTCGTCGTGCTGGTCAATGAAAATACGGCAAGTGCGGCAGAAATCTTCACGGGAGCAGTCAAAGATTACGGCATCGGAACGATTGTCGGAACGACGACATTCGGAAAAGGCATTGTCCAGAATACATTCCAGCTCTCGGACGGCAGCGTGGTGAAACTGACGATTGCCCATTATTACACGCCGCTCGGAAACGACATCCACAAGGTCGGCATTACGCCGGATGTCGAGGTGGAGCTGCCGGATGACGCGACGAGCGATGTGCAGCTCGAAAAAGCGTTGGAAGTTGTCAAAGGACTGGAAAGTGCGGAATAAAATAAGAATTTTTACAGAAAAGCAGGAAAAAGGTAGGAAAAAAAGCACGAACGTGTTATCTTAGTAGAGGAGCCGAAAACAGATCTTGGCAGGCTCTAAAAGAAAGTGAGGAAAGACAGATGAACTTTACAGAAAGAAGAAAACAGGTTTTTGATAAAATGGACCAGGATTCCGCACTGCTTTTGTTTTCTGGAATCGAGCTGCATGTCAGCGCAGACGAATATCTGCCGTTTGAAGCAAACCGCAACTTTTTCTATCTGACCGGCCTTCGCAGAGATCACATGATCCTGATGATGAAAAAGACCGCAAAAGAGGAGAAATCCATTCTGTTTATCGAGAAAGCGGATCCGAGCCAGGAGAGATGGTTTGGAAGAAAAGTAACCGTATCCGAGGCACAGGAGATTACCGGAATCGACGACGTTCGTTTCCTGGATTCCTTTGAGGGTATGGTAAACCGTCTGATGGCACGCGAAGACATCGGAACACTGTATTTCGACTGCTACCGCTATCAGTTCGAGGATCTGCCGGACTACAACATGGTAAAGGCAGAGGAGTTTGCAAAGAAATTCCCGGGCAGACCGATCAAAGACATTGCGCCTGTCATCGCGGCACTGCGTATGCAGAAGGATGCGGATGAGATCGCACTTGTCCGCCAGGCAATCAAAATCACGGATGATGCGCTGAAATTTGTAATGAAAAACCTGAAACCGGGCTGCACCGAGTATCAGGCACAGGCTGATTTCGAGTACAAGATTTTCCACGAGGGAGCAGACGGAACCGCATTCCCGACGATCGCAGGAAGCGGTGCAAACGGAACGATGCTGCACTACGACACCAACCGTGACGTGTGCGAGGATGAGACCCTGCTTCTGATGGACCTCGGAGCAAAATTCCAGGGCTACTGCGCAGATATCACCAGAACGTATCCAGTCAACGGAAAATATACGGACCGTCAGAGACAGGTTTACGACGTTGTTCTGGCAGCAAACCGCGCCGTTGCAAAAGCAGCAAAACCGGGTATGACATTAAAAGAGCTCGACGATATCGCAAAGGATGTTCTCGGCGAGGGCTGTGTGAAACTTGGCTGATCGAGAAGAAAGAGGATGTCGGAACCTATTACATGCACGGCGTTTCCCATCACCTCGGCATCGATGTACACGATGTGACCGCGGCATGGAACGACAAGCTGCGTCCAGGTGCCATCATCACCGATGAGCCGGGTCTTTATATTGATGAGTGGGAGATCGGAATCCGGATCGAGGATGATATCCTGATTACAGAGGACGGATGCGAGGTTCTTTCCGAGAATCTGATGCGTGATCCAGACCAGATTGAAGCCTTTATGCAGGAAAAAGAGGCGTAAGAAAAAAACTACGGAGGATTTAGTTAGATGAAAATTGCAGTTACATACGATAACGGGAATATTTTCCAGCATTTTGGAAAAACAGAGAATTTTAAGGTTTACGAAGTAGAAGACAATCAGGTGGTTTCCAGCGAAGTGATCGGATCCAACGGAACCGGCCACGGCGCACTGGCAGGCCTTCTTTCCGAGCAGGGCGTGGATGTTCTGATCTGCGGCGGCATCGGCGGCGGTGCACAGGCTGCTCTTGCTGAGGCAGGCGTAGAGCTCTGCTCCGGAGCGGAGGGAGATGTGGATGCAGCGGTGGAAGCTACTTAAACGGAACGCTCACATCTGCGGGTGCAACCTGCGATCACCACGATCACGAGGAAGGCCATTCCTGCGGCGACCACTGCGGAAGCCATGAGGAAGAGGAGAGCTCCTGCGGCGTTCCTGCGGAACCTGCGGCGGCGGATGCGGTGCACCGACTCCGGTTATGGAAGGTAAGAATGTCGGAAAAACCTGCCGTACCCACTACAGAGGAACCTTCAACGATGGAACCCAGTTTGATTCTTCCTACGACCGCGGCGAACCGCTCGAGTTCATCTGCGGTGTGGGCCAGATGATCCGCGGCTTCGATGCAGCCGTTGCAGAGATGGAAGTCGGCGAAAAAGTCAACATCCATCTGATGCCGGAGGAGGCTTACGGAATGCCGGATCCGAACGCAATTTTCACCGTTGCGATCGCACAGCTTCCGGGAGCAGAGGAAGTAGAGGTCGGACAGCAGGTTTATCTGCAGAACCAGTACGGCCAGCCGTTCCCGGTAAAAGTTACCGCAAAAGACGAGACCAATATCACGTTTGATGCCAACCATGAGATGGCTGGAAAAGAGCTGAATTTTGAGATTGAGCTGGTTGAAGTGAAATAAAAAAATGCATAAAAAAGAGTGTCAGGACGAAGGAGCCAGGCACTCTTTTTTGATGCGCAGAAAAATCAACGATTCCCATTTCCGATTTCCGTTATTTTTTGTAAAAGTAAACAAAAAATGACCAAAATTCATTTTTTGCCATTTCAAATATTGACTAATAGTCATTTAAGTTGTAAGATGTGGTACTAGAAAAACAAGTTAAAAATGAATCAGAGGAGATGAATGAAAATGGTTAAAGTTGGCAAATGGATTGCCAAGCACAGGATTCTGATGCTGATCATTGGATTTCTGCTGATTATTCCGTCAGTCATCGGAATGGCAGCAACGAAAGTAAACTATGATCTGCTCAGCTATCTGCCGGAGCATCTGGAAACTGTAAAAGGACAGGACATTCTGGTAGATGAATACGGCATGGGTGCGTTCTCCATGGTTGTCGTGGAAAATATGGAAATGAAGGACGTACAGAAACTCGAAGAAAAATTCGAGCAGGTAAACCACGTAAAAGAAGTTTTATGGTATGACGATGTGGCAGACATCAGCGTGCCGGTTGAGATGATCCCGGAAAAACTCCGGAAAGCATTCTACAATGGGGATGCAACCATGATGCTCGTTCTGTTCGACAATACGACTTCTTCCGATGACTCCATGGAGGCAATCGAGGATCTTCGTAAAATTGCGAACGAGCAGTGCTTCATCGGCGGTATGACCGGTGTTGTTACCGATATCAAAAACGTAGCATTAAAAGAGCTGCCGGTTTACGTTGTCATCGCCGCAGTTTTGAGCCTCGTTGTCATCGAGCTGACATCGACTTCCTTCGTTGTTCCGATCCTGTTCCTGTTAAGTATCGGACTTGCAATCCTTTACAACCTGGGAAGCAACGTGTTCCTTGGTGAGACTTCCTACATCACAAAAGCGCTGACCGCCGTGCTGCAGCTTGGTGTTACGATGGACTACTCCATCTTCCTGCTGAACAGCTTCGAGGAGAATAAAAAGCGTTTCCCGGATGACAAAGAGCGTGCGATGGGCCATGCAATCGCCAACACGTTCAAATCCGTAGCCGGAAGCTCCGTTACCACCGTAGCCGGTTTCCTGGCACTGTGTGTTATGACCTTTGCCCTTGGCCGCGACCTTGGTATCGTTATGGCAAAAGGTGTTTTGATCGGCGTTGTCTGCTGTGTCACCGTCCTGCCGGCCATGGTTCTGGTATTTGACAAGGCAATTGAGAAAACGAGACACAAACCGCTGGTAAAAAGCTTGGATAAACCGTCCGCCTTTATCACCAAACATTATAAAGTATGGGTTGTGATCTTCCTGGTTCTGCTGTTCCCGTCGATCTACGGAAACAATCATACCCAGATTTATTACAACATCGCACGTTCCCTTCCATCTACCCTGGACTGCAACGTGGCAAATGATGAGGTAAAAGCGCAGTTTGACGTAAGCAACATGCATATTGTGATGATGGATCGCGATATGGATTCCAAACAGAAAAAGAAAATGATGGAGGAGATCGGCAACGTAAAAGGTGTCAAATCGACCATCAGCATGAGTTCCCTGCTTGGACCGACGATTCCGGAATCCATGATCCCGGAAAATCTCCGAAGCATGCTGCAGAGCGATGAGTATGAGCTTGCATTTGTGAGCTCTGAATATGAGTCCGCAACAGATGAAGTAAACGAACAGGTCAAAGCGATTGACAAAATCGTAAAATCCTACGATAAAGATGGAATGGTCATCGGTGAAGCACCGTTGATGAAAGACCTGCAGGATGTTACCGATGCTGACCTTGTCAACGTAAACGTGCTTTCCATTGGTGCAATCTTTATCATCATTCTGCTGATCTTCAAATCGATTTCTCTGCCGATTATTCTGGTAGCAGTCATCGAGTTTGCAATTATGCTGAATATGGCAATCCCGTATTATCAGGGAACCAGCCTTCCATTCGTGGCCAGCATCGTAATCGGAGCGATTCAGCTCGGTGCAACCGTGGACTACGCTATCCTGATGACAACCCGTTATCAGAAAGAGCGCCAGAATGGAAAAGACAAAAAAGAAGCTATCAGTATTGCGCATAAGACCAGTATGCCGTCCATCATCAGCAGTGGCCTGAGTTTCTTTGCCGCAACCTTCGGTGTAGCCTGCTACTCTCAGGTTGAGATGATCGGTTCCATCTGTACCCTGCTTGCGCGGGGCGCGATCATCAGTATGGTCGTTGTTATCCTGATTCTGCCGGCAATGTTTATGATTTTCGATAAACTGATCTGTAAGACATCGATTGGATTTTTAAAGAAGAAAACAAAATAAAGTATGACAAATCCCCTGTACCGGAAGTAGCTGGTGCGGGGGAATTTTTTTGCTTTATGTTCAAATTTCTGATGTGACGGATAAGATTCTGCCACGGATTGAAGACTGGCAGAACCGGCCACTGGACGAGGTCTATCCTATTCTCTACATCGATGCAATCCATTATTCTGTAAGGGATAATGGCGTGATCCGAAGTGTACGGAATCAGGCAAAAGAAATCGGAAAGACACTGCAAGATAGGACGGACAAGGACTAAAGGAGAAGAAAAAATGGCAAGAATACGTAGAAACAGTGAGCAGACATTGGAATTTAAGATCGAACAGGCTGAAGCAAAAGTAGCAAGAACAAGAGAAGCCCATGAAAAAGCGGTGGATGAACTGAAAAAGTTATACGATATCCGAAAAGCATATCAGAGAGATGAACTTCTAAAAGCATTAGAATCCAGCCATCGCTCGTATGATGAGATCCTGGCATTTATCACGTCATCCGCAGAGGAGAAATCATGATGATCAAGGAAAAGAATTTAACCAACGCAGAGAAAAAACGAATCGAATCACTGGATAAGCGAATCGAAAAAATCCAGAATAAAATTGCGATCAACCGCAAAGAGTATGATGCCATGACAAAAGAACTTCAAAAGCTGCTCGAAGAGAGATATCCCGAGAGAAGGTCTGAAAAGATAAAACATTCTTAGCAAAAGACATAGGATCACCTCACAAATAATCTGAGATCATTATACCATTTCCTGACATAAATTTGTTGTTTTATATGAAATTTTTAAGGTTCGCACGGGTGTACCTTTTTTTCACAAAAATGATTAGTCAATATTTCTAAATTTAAAGGTTAATTTTCCTATATCTTCCAATATACTATCCATGATATCTTTCAGATAAGCAAAAACGCGCGTGAAAATCTAAAATAATCTTGGAGAGTTATTGCAATGAGAGACAAATAATAGAGGTATTGTAAAATCTCAAATGTTTGGCCTTATAGTAGGACTTTCTAAGAATATAGGGAGGAATAACATGAAAAGGAAGAAAATTTTAGCTCTGCTTATGGTAGCAGCACTCTGCGTTGGAACAGTGGCAGGATGTGGCTCCAAGGATACGGAAAGCAGTAAGAGCGAAAGCGGCAAGAATGAAAACAGCGAGAGCAGTACTGGGGACAGTAAGGATGATTTGTCACCTATAACTTTCAAGTACTACAATGCAGACGGAAAAAATGGTAACTGGGAAAATCCTGTTGCTCAGGCGATTACTGAAGCCCCCACACTGATGTATCAGGGTCTTCAGGTTGGATACGGACTGGCAATCACAAAGGACTGTGAGGATCCGGTTCGTGCAATTAAATTCCTTGATTATCTCTGCTCCGATGAGGGTGCAGTACTTTACAAATGGGGTGTTGAAGGAGAAAACTATTTTGTAGATGAGAATGGAATGAGATATCGTACGGAAGAAGAGATTGCAAAAGCAAGTTCTGATCCGGATTACGGAAAAAATACTGGTATTGGCAATTATACGGGATTTCCGATTTATGGAGACGGTGCAGTGGATGAAAATGGTAATCCTTACACACCTGTTACGAGAGAATCTGTAATTGCAGAGTATAACGAGGAGCAGAAGGCAGCTTGTGAAGCATGGAATGTAGAGATGCTGACCGATATCTTCCCGCAGCCAGATGAATTCGAAACACCGCCGTATTCCCCACTTTGGGCATATGCGACACCGCAGGAGATTACGAGCAATGTGGAAATTCTGAATGAGATTGCATGGCCGGGACTGGTTAAGTGCGTAACAGAAAGTGTAGATAATTTTGATGCAAACTGGGATAAGCTGATTGCGGATTATGAGGCTAATGGATTGGAAGAAACAGAACAGATGATGACAGATTTCCTGGCAGAAAAAATTTCATAAACAAAAATATGGAAACTGATAAAGGGACCTGATTTGTAAGGAGTCAGGTTCTTTTCATAAATGGATAAGAGGGGAATAGAAGAGTATGAAGAGTGATAAAACGACTCCTTTTTGGGATTCATCACTGTCTATGGAAGAACGTCTCGACTGACTGCTGGCAGAGATGACGCTGGAAGCAGTGCAGCCTGGAGAAACCCGCCGCATGCAGTTTAGTATTCCGGTTGAGGAACTTCGTTTTTATGATGTCATCAGCCAGTCTCTGATGGTTGAAGAAGGATGCTATATCATCGGTGCGGGAACATCGAGTGTCAATATCCTTATAAAAACAGAAATTCAGATACCGGGAAAAAAACAGGGCAACGTGATTTCTCTTCAAAGGATACCTGATAAGACATTTACATTGAGTGTACGTATGCGGGGGGATGCAAAGATTACATATCTTCGGATACAATAGTTTTTTAGTGAGTTTTAAATGAAAGGCAGGGAAAAAATATGAAAAGTAATACGATATATCCGCCGATGTCCAAACGTGAGATCAGCGGTGCTGCAATATCGAGAGAAGCGGCGACGCAGGGAATGGTACTTTTAAAAAACATAAATGGGGTTCTTCCGTTAAAGGGCAGGGGAAAGATTGCCTTGTTTGGAAACGGAGCTGCCAGAACAATCCGCGGCGGAACGGGATCGGGAGATCCTTTTAACGGCGGTCTTTCCGGCGGTGGTGATCAGGATGTGGATCAGTCTCTGCGTTATCATATTAATATTCTGAATGCTATGGAAACAGAAGGTTTTGAGATTGTGAACCGGGAACAGCAGATGGCGTGGGCCAGATGCTATGATCTGGCCAAAAGAGAGATGAAGGACCAGGTCATGAGTGTTTTTGCGTTTTCCGGAGGAACCGCTGACAACAGAAAAAACTGGAAGAATATGCAAAAGAAACAGAAACTGCTATTTGTGTCATTTCGAGAAATTCCGGTGAGGGAAATGATCGTTTCATGAAAAAAGAAGTATCCATTGGGGATAAAAGGTATGAAATTGGAGATTACAGGCTTTCTGCAGTGGAGATGGATAATCTTAAAAAGCTGCGGTCAGCTTTTTCTTCATTGATACTGGTGCTGAATGTTCCGGGCTCCATATCGGTGCAGGATCTGGAGGCGGCTTGTGCGGATGCTATTCTTCTCATGGGGCAGGCAGGACAGGAGGGAGGAGCCGCCGTTACCGATATTCTCACAGGTAAGGCAACACCGTCAGGAAAGCTGACCGCAACCTGGGCAAAAAAATATGAAGATTATCCTACGGCAGGCAATTTCCTTCAGGATTTTAATAAGGCAGTATATACGGAAGGAATTTATGTAGGTTATCGTTACTTTGATACATTTAATGTTGAGCCGGGTTATCCTTTTGGTTATGGACTCTCCTATACGACATTTGCACTGGGAAATCTGGAGGCATCGCTGGATGAGGATACACTGGTTCTTGGCGTAACAGTAGAAAATACAGGAGCGTTTGCTGGACGTGAAGTTGTGCAGATATATGTTTCTGCACCGGTATCGGAGATGGATATGCCGGAACAGGAGCTGAAAGGTTTCCAAAAAACGATGTTACTGGCACCGGGCGAAAAGGAAGATATCAAAATCCGCATACCGCTGCGTAATCTTGCATCTTATAGTGAAAATGCAGGAGGTTATATTCTGTCAAAAGGAGATTATGGAGTGCGTATCGGTACTTCTTCCAGAGATACAAAACCGGTGTGCAAGATTCGGCTGGAACAAACTGCTTTGACAGAACAGGTATTGGTGGAGCTTCCGTTAACGGAAACTTTGGAGGAAAAGAAGGGGTTAACTGACCGAAAGGATGAAACTATATGGAAGGATGTACCGGTTCTTCTGGCTGTGCAGATACCGGAAACGCTGGATTCGCGTTCAGCCTATAGCGATGAAAAGGTGGTTACATATGCGACAGATACCAGCTATCAGCCGGTTATGCCTTACGAAACAGTACGGTATGTGGAAAAGAAAGAATGGAAGCTGAATGATGTGGCTTCGGGCAGAGTGTCAATGGAAGAATTTGCCGCACAGCTTGATGCTGCACAATTGGCGGATCTTTGCTGTGGTACAGGCTGGGGTGTGCAGGATGAGAACAATCCTGTGATTGGAGCCAGTTCGGAATCTGTACCTGGAGCGGCAGGGGAAACAACACACGCACTGGAAAGTTATGGTGTTTCTTCTATTGTATTGGCAGACGGTCCGGGCGGTGTGCGTATCACACAGCAGTTTGAGGCAACCGATCTGGAATCGGGGGAAAAGAGGCAGGTATACCATTACTGTACGGCATGGCCGGTGGGTACGCTTCTTGCTCAGTCTTTTGATCCGGAAATTTTGGAACAGGTAGGATGCGGAATGGCAGCAGATATGCAGGCAATGCGGATTGATTTGCTTCTGGGACCAGGAATGAATATTCAGCGTGATCCTATGTGTGGACGAAATTTTGAATATTTTTCTGAAGATCCTCTCATATCTGGAAAGATGGCGTCAGCAATGGTACGCGGTCTTCAGAGCCTGCCAGGAGGAGGTGGATGCATTAAGCATTATGCAGCTAATAATCAGGAGACGAATCGGAATGCTGTGGATTCTGTGATTGGTCAGCGGGCACTGAGGGAGATTTATCTGGAACCCTATAAAATTGCTATTCAGGAATCTCAGCCGTTGTCTATCATGAGTTCCTACAATCTGATCAACGGTGTTCCTACAGCAGATAGTTATGACTTATGTACGGATCTTGCCCGCGGAGAATGGGGATTTGAAGGTCTGATCATGACTGATTGGAACGGAGGCAGCAGTACACCCTGGAAATCCATGCATGCCGGAAATGATTTGATTATGCCGGGAGGAAAAGGAAGGGCCATGAATATTCTTCAGGCTGTGAGAACAGTTATGCCGGAGTTTGATGAACGTGGCAGGTAATTATGGTGCAGGAAGTACCATTTGCACCGGTTTTCGCAGCCCGCTGGAATTCCTTTACGTTGATCCGGAAGGACCGGATACAGTCATGGCACCTCTGGGTGAAGGACATACTGCCGAGATGAAGGATGGAGAGATTTTGGTTGATGGGGAAAAAGTCTACATGCAGGCAAATGATATGAAAACATTTTTCAATGATCCGGCAAGCTTTGTGCCAAAGATATGCCCGGCCAATGAGGAAGTTGCTTTTATTTTAGATGATGGCAGAGCAATCGGGTACAAAGGACATTTAGATAAGAAACCTCGTCTGTGTCTCGGAGATGTGCAAAGATGTGCAGTCCATAATCTTCGGATCATTCTGAAATGTATGGGATTATAGTAGATGGGTATCAACAATTATTGCATAATGAGGTGAAAAAGTTTAGAAAATGAGAGGATGACTGAAGTCGGAAAAGAGATTGGATATGAAAATACGGAAAACTTTTTTCGTGCGTTTAAAAAGCATTATCATATGACTCCCTCTCAGTATCGGGCTACAATACAGGAAGAGACCAATATGCAAACTGTATGTGGAGATAGAGATGTAATAAAACGGTAACAAAAAAATGACAAAATGGTAATGAAATAAGATATACATAAAATTACTAAAGAAAGGTGGAATACAAAATGGGAGATTGTTTTTACTGTAGTAAGGCAGAACCGGTAGTTCAGACTAAGGCGGGTAAGATACGGGGATTTAAGATGAATTCTACATACACTTTCCATGGCATCAAGTATGCTGATGCTGATCGCTTTCAAATGCCCAGAGAGGTAAAACCATGGAAAGGTATTAAAAATGCTCTGGCCTATGGTTATGTGTGCCCTATGCTGATGCAGGATCATCCGTTGATGGAGGTTATGATCCCACATCGTTACTGGCCAATGGATGAGAATTGCCAGTATCTGAATATTTGGACACAGAGTCTGGATCCGGAAGCAAAAAAACCGGTTATGGTATGGTTGCACGGAGGTGGATTCTTTGCAGGCTCATCCATTGAACAGGTGGCGTATGAAGGAGATCATCTGAGTGAGTACGGAGATGTGGTTGTCGTGTCATTGAACCATCGTCTGAATATTTTGGGATATCTTGATTTATCTGCTTATGGGGAAAAATACTACAATTCTGCTAATGTGGGAAATGCAGATATGGTCGCAGCCCTTCATTGGATTCAGGACAATATTGCTGGTTTTGGCGGAGATCCAGGTAATGTAACCCTGTTTGGTCAGTCCGGTGGTGGAATGAAAGTTTATTCCCTGATGAATACACCGGCTGCAGAAGGTTTATTCCATAAGGGGATTATCCAGAGCGGCGTAATAGAAGAAGGTAAAAAAGAGGCAGAGGATGACGGTACCGCAATTGTGGAGGCCCTTCTGACGGAATTGAAGTTGGAATCCGTTGAGGATTTGGAAACGATTCCTTACTATTTCCTTGCGGAAGCATATAATAAGGTGTCACCCAAGCTGCAGGAGAAAGGACTCTACGTGGGAGGAGAGCCGAGAGCAAATTCATGGTATGCCGGTGATCCGCGCAGAGTAGGATTTACCGATGGAGCAAAAAAGATTCCGGTGATAGTGGGTAGCGTTTTTGGAGAATTTGATTTCAAGCCGGTTCTGGAGAATAGGGATGAACTGACCCGTGAGGAAACGATGAAACTTCTGGAAAAATGCTTTCAGGAGGATGCAGAAGAGATTGCAGCAGAATTCGAAAAAGCATATCCAAATAATCGCCTTGTAGATGTTCTGTCGCTGGATTATATTTTCCGTTATGCATCGAAAGATTTCATTGCGAAGAAGTCAGTACATAAGGAAGCTCCCGTATATTCCTACATGTTTAATTATGAATTCCCATATGAGGGAGGAAAACTGGCATGGCATTGCTCTGAAATCCCGTTTGTTTTCCATAATATTGACCGAATTCCTATCTGCAATGTGCCGGGAGAAACAGACCGCCTGCAGGAGAGAATATGTGGTGCCTGGATAAACTTTGCGAGATACGGAAATCCTTCCGTTCCTTCTCTTCCGCAGTGGCCGGTATGTGAGCCAGGTAAAGAGGCAATTATGATTTTTGACAATATCTGCGAAGTTAAAGATAATTATGACCACAGGCTGATGGAGCTTCTTGTTAAACATGCTCCGGCATTTACTGTACCATTAGATGAGGATGCAGAAAATGTATTTATGCACTGATGCGGAAAGGATGGAATGCATATGGCAAAGCTGACTACATATCAGGTGACGGAGATTGCAAAAGACACCTGGGTTATCAATGAGGCTGGTATGACAGCCATGTTTTTGTTAAAAGGTACGGAACGTGCATTACTCATCGATACGGGTGTCGGAATGACAGACTGAAAAAGCTGATTTCCTGGCTGACTCCGCTTCCCTATGATGTAGTGCTGACACATGGACATCCGGATCATATCGGAGGAGCTGCTCAGTTTGAAGAGGTATATATTCACGAAAAAGATGAGGATAGTCTTAAACCGATAAATTATGATAGCATCGCAGATTATGTGGAACTTTTGGGAAATATGGGAGCTTACGATGTGTATGACTGTAGCCCTGCGGATATCCGGCGGATACAAAAGATGCCAAAATGTCTTCCTTTGAAGGAGGGAATGGTGTTTGAGCTGGGGGACGCAGTATCGAGGTAATTGAGACACCGGGTCATACATCGGGAGGCTGTTGTTTCCTTGATCGGAAAGAGTGAATCCTGTTTTCTGGAGATGCCTGCAATGGTAATCTGCTCTGCAGAGACAGTATTAATACACTATTGGGAGCTCTGGATAAAATCAAGTCCTATGAAAGTGAATTTGACCGCAATTTTAATGGCCATGTGGGATATGCGGGAATGCCTTTCGTTGGTTCCATGGATCATAGCATCATGAATACAGCGATACGCATCTGTGAGAATATCCTTTCAGGAACTGCGAAAATCGAGGATGGCGGTAAGAATGCGTTTGACGGAGATTGCAAGGTTGCGACAGACGGAAGAATCCGTATTGTATTTTCCCCAGACAGACTGATAGATGAAGGTGAAATTCCAGTAAGATAAACACAACAGACTCCGCTGGGGTTAACTTAAGCCTGAAAGCCTTGAAATCAAGACCTTTGGGCTTTTTATAAGTGTGCCATCAAGGCAGAATCTCCGGTTCTGGTGGCTTACAGTACCATAGACATGATGAGGTAATAAGAATGAAAAAATATTTTTTGTATTTTCTTGGTTTGAATTTAATAGCTTTTGCTGTTGTATTAAATGTTCGCTTTGATTTAGGAGTTGCTGCTTTTAGTTCTGTGATGTATTCAATATCACAAATCTATAACATTTCTTTAGGAACAGCTTCTATTATCTGTTACTTAATATTTGTTATTATTCAATGTATTTTATCCAAAAAGATCACAGTTACTTTTATTTTAGAAATTCCGTTATCGTTTGCTTTTGGTTGGTTGACTGATTTATATGATTTTATAATTCCTACATTATCGTTAAGTTTATACTTAAGGGTTATTTGTTTTATTATGACGATGTTCATTACTGCAATGGGCGTATTTTTAAGCGTGAAAACAAATCTTATTTTAACACCAACTGATGGTATTGTAAAAACTATTTCAGAAGTCTTCTCTTTTCCTTTTTCAATAGTGAAAAATACTTTTGATATTACACTTGTGTTTGTCACTATTATTTTATGTTTAATTAATCATACCCATTTTTATGGTCTTGGTATAGGAACCATACTGACAGCCTTATTTATAGGAAGAATTATTAATATTTATGAAAAAAAGATACAGTTATCTTTTTAAAGGTGGCAATTGGGTATTACGATGCTAAACTGTTGGGGTTTAGTCATATATTGAAATGATCGTATCTGTATGATAGTATATCAGATGGAGAATGTCTCCATCTGATATGTCATTTACGGCGAATACCTATTATAATTATAGGGACTGTATTCAGAAACATATTATTCCCAGAATTGGCGGTCTGAGGCTGCTTGCGCTCAATCAAGGGCATCTGATGAAAATGTATAAAGAACCTGTAAAACAATATTCTGCTATTCCTAAAAGGGCAAGAACAATTATGAATACCTCTATGAGATACGCATTATCGAAAAGGTTGATTATGACGAATCCCTGTGAAGGTTTGGAACTGCCAAAAGGAGTAAAAAAGTCAAAGTATTATACGATTATTGTAGATGAGACTAAAACATATACTTTGGAGCAGGTAAAACTGTTGCTGGAAGCATCGAAGGAGACACGGATCCATATGCAGATGGTCTTTGCCTTGTTAATGGGCTTAGCCAACCTTGATCATAGCGCACAATAAAACACTTGCAGCACAGCTGTATGGTGAGTTTAAGGAATTCTTCCCGGAAAACGCAGTGGAATACTTTGTCTCCTAGTATCTTGATATTAATTTGCATACCATATATTGATTTGGAAAGGTAAAATAATACTATATAAAGCATAATAAACGATGCGTTAAAAGTAAATGGACATGATGGATTGGCTATAACGGTGAACAAAATTCGTCGAAGAAAGTAGTAAAATTGATACATGGAAAATACTGATTGAGAAACGAAGGTAAACTGGTTATAATAAAATCAAGAAGAAAGATTTGTGAATCGAGAAACTTATAGTATTATCAGCAGAAAATGAGGTGATGATGTATGCCAAAGATTATGCAGGATTTAATTAAACAGTATGTGGAAGAGGTCAAGAAGATTTATGGTTCCCATGTACGTCAGATAATCCTTTATGGTTCTTATGCAAGGGGTGACTTCCGTCCGGATTCTGATGTGGACATTATGATTCTGGTAGATATGTCAGATCTGGAATTAAAGGCATATGCACAACAGCTCTCGTACATGACCTATGACTTTAATATGGATCATGACACGGATATTAAGCCTATTGCAAAAAGTGAAGCACATTTTAACAAGTGGATTGTGAACTATCCATTTTATTCCAATATTCATAAAGAAGGGGTAGTTTTGTATGGAGCAGCATAATCAGGAAATCGGTACTAGACGGGATCTGGTGTTATATCGTCTGGAAACAGCCCGAAATGATCTGAAATCAGCAAGAGCATTCTTGCACATACTATAAATGTGCATTATAATGATTAAGACAGTAAGTGGAAATGCTTCTAAAAACAGTTTTTAAATGATAGATTTTGTGATTGATGATGAAGGAGATTACGAAAGCAGTATGACAGGTTCTGATAGAAGACAGGAGATATTGAAGAATATAAAAGAAAGTGACAGACCGGTTTCGGGTTCGAAACTTGCGAAGGATTATGATGTGAGCCGTCAGGTTATTGTTCAGGATATTGCCCTGTTACGGGCTTCGGGGTATGATATCATATCAACAAACCGGGGATATGTGCTGGAAGGGCAGACTTGCGCCGAGAGAGTTTTTAAAGTACGTCATACAGACGAGCAGCTTGAGACGGAACTTTGTACTATTGTCGATCTTGGCGGTCAAGTGAAAAATGTTATGGTAAACCATAAAGTTTATGGGCATATTGAGGCGGAACTTGGAATTACTTCCAGAAGAAAAGTAAAAGAATTTCTGGCAGATATCGAAAGTGGTAAGTCAACACCGCTTAAGAATATTACCTCCGATTATCACTATCATACTGTGACAGCGGACAGAGAAGAAACGCTGGGGATGATAGAAGAGGAACTGAGAAAATTAGGATTTTTGGTTGAAAATTAGTTATTAAAACATTCGGAAATGTCATGCTGGCTCTGAAAAAGTAAGGTTTATAATCCGACTTTTCAGAGCCGGGTGTACATGGAAAGAATGTTTTTTTATTATGAACAAATTTTTTTTATAGGTTACATTTCTGAAAAAGAAATAATTCCAGTGCGTATAGAATTCCGCACAAAGTATCTGTCCCGGAAGAATGCCCGATTGCCAGAAAATTTTCAGTAATTGCCGGGACATTTGCAATTCCAGGAGTAATTTGAGGGTTGCATTTAATATAAGAAGTATCTTGTGGAGATTCACAACCTGTATTTACGAGTAAAATGATTCACAGCCAGGCTAAATTGTCCTTTTAATGCACAGTGGAGAAATGCAGCACTTACATCGACGGTATCATTCAGATGTTCTGCAATTGTTTTGCGAAGGATCTTGGCAAATGTGGATTCTGTTTGCCCTGTAAGAATTAATCCGGCAAGCACACCGCACAGGAAATCATCACCGCTTGGAGTCAGCCCGATGCCAAGCCCGATCAGTCGGGCAAGTTCGATTCCGGTCTCTGTATATTCTTTATTTCTATATAGTCTGGTGCATTGTTCGATTTTTTTCTTTGCAGCAACAAGCATCATAGAAGTATCATCATTTACACGTTGGTTGAAGATCACTTCAAAGCCTCCGGTGGATATATTAGAAAGACATGTTCTGATATTGTTATGAAGCTGGTGAAACAAGGTATCTGACAGAGAGTTTGTACATTTTAATGAATGTAACAAATGTAAGTTGTGAATCGTTGCTTCTTCAAAAGAAAATCCAATTTCCTTTTTATCATCAAGAGAGTTCATATCTGTGGAAGCCTGAAGAGTGCGGTTACTTCTGTATATAGTAATGATATTCTCTTTTAAAGTAACAAATCTCCGGCAGATATTTCAAGACTCTCCATTTTTTCGGAAGTCAATGTTGTAATCAGACTGATTGGCGAGATGGGTGAACCCTTTGCCTGTAAGGCTGCCAGTGTTCCCACAATAGAATAAGTTTGATAGTTTTTCA
>ENA-OQCE01000593-OQCE01000593.1-human-gut-metagenome-genome-assembly--contig:-NODE-593-length-17319-cov-1.769660_pt1 | contig 17319 bp, 26 predicted proteins | sample MGYA00242495_ERZ504572 | MGnify/ENA primary metagenome ERZ504572 (study PRJEB26092, sample SAMD00036228) | human gut metagenome | host: Homo sapiens | study: EMG produced TPA metagenomics assembly of...
AAAGCATGAAAGCGCCGGAATGACGCTGTACGCACCAAAACATAGAACGCCCCGGCGGCCTTTCGGCGCCCGGGCGTTTGCGTCTGTTCACATGCGGGATGTACGTTTACTCCACTGTGAAGTTCACACTGAAGAAATCACCCGTGCCGGACTCGGATTCGCTGCCCGTGTAGTATTCCTCCAGATAAACCAGGCCGAAGTCCTTCACATCTGCGGGGGCCTCGAACACCAGGTCATAGGTCACTTCTTCGCCGTCGGCCAGTTCATATTCCAGCGGCATCATCGTGTCGTTGAACGCATCCAGCGAGAAGGTGTAATCATCGTCGTCGCCGCCGATGTTGCCCCACTGCAGCTGAAAGTCGGAATCATACATGGGGATCGTTTCGCCAAAGGTGTTCTTCACCTTTACGCTGCAAACGATCAGACGGTTTCCCTCCGCGGCAGTATAACCGTCATATTCCGCCGGGCTCGTGGCCTCCAGCACCGTATAATCGAAGAACATGTTGGACAGCGTATCGCCGATGCCGCCCTCCGTATCCTTCGAGCCGCCGTCTCCGCCGGAAAGCAGGTTTCGGGCCGCAGGCTGTGAACGCCAGTGCAAACAGTACCATGGAAAGCGCCAGCGCGATGCGTTTCGTCATTTTTTCATGAAATCCCTCCGTGTTTCTGCCTCCGGAGCTTTCCCCGCAGGCACGCCGTTTCCCGGCGTTTCAATCGATATCCCAAAACGGCTCAATCTGTTTGTTCGCCCTGCAGTCCTGGGACGAACCGCGGTCTCCCAAACAGATTTTTGCGCAGTAATAATAAATTACACTATTTTGCAGGGATTTTCAAGCCGATTCGACACGGCTCGTCAAATTTTACAACTTTTTAAAAAAGGCCACGCTCAGGAATCAATATCCCATCTCCCGCAGCAGCCGGGCCAGAACGGAAAATCGCTCGCCCAGCAGCTCGCCGTCCTCGCCCAGCACATTGTAAAACAGGCGGATATCTTCTTCCAGCACGGGATTTTCCGTGCATACTTCAATGTCCATCGCGTCGCCCTGCAGACCCACACGGTCGATCCGCGGATGCTCCGGGTCATAATATCGTGGATGGCGGTACGCTTCATCGCGAAAATACAGGTTGGTGCGGCACAGCAGGATGGCAAGGTCCAGAACGCGTGCATGGGCAGCTCCTCCGACTGGCGGGACCACTTCTCCCGGTGTGCGCCACACCTTGGCGGAGATGTCCACCTTGCCCCGGTCGTTCCACTGGCTAGGCCCAGGGAGAGGCCCTGGGCGTCGGAGCCATAGGCGGTGCGGCCGTCGATGCGGCCGTAGTCCTCGGCCACCAGGACGGGCTTGTGCTTGAGGGTGGTGGGGATGTGCATATGGTCGGCTCCAATCAGTAAATTAGTAATTTAGTAAATGACTAAAATAAGATAGCACGCATAAACTTCGCTGTCAAGGGAAACCTTACAAAGGACAAAAGGAGGCTGCGGACGCATGGATATGACCAATCAAGAGTATGGCCGCTATGTCAGTCAGAAGGCCAAGCCCTCGCCCCTGTGGAAAAACCTGCTGTGGGCCTTTGTGACGGGCGGGCTGATCTGCACCGGCGGACAGGCCCTGCTGAATCTGTTCCGTGGGTGCGGGCTGAACGAGAACGCCGCAGGCACCGCCGTGTCGGTGACCATCATCTTCCTGGCGGCCCTTTTTACCGGGCTTGGGCTGTTCGATAAGCTGGCCAAGCACGCAGGGGCGGGCACGCTGGTACCCATCACCGGGTTTGCCAACGCGGTGGTCTCCCCGGCGCTGGAATTCAAGTGCGAGGATTGACCTATAATAGACATACAGTCGGTTCTATGGAGTGAGTATGCTGATTTAGTCCAAAATCAAAGCTTCCTCCCGACTTATCATTTGCACGCATTCACCTTAAATGGTGGGTGCGTGCTTTTTTGTTTTCAATGCATTTTCATAATACCTCATCAGCCTATTTTAGTCGATGGGGAAATTTTTCTTTTTTGAAGGGTGGTCAAAAGGGGTGCCATTTCTACATTCATTACGAGAGGTGCATTCGAGGTGTTTTATGACTTGCCGACCGCAGACTCTCAACCTGTTACCACAGCACTGTACCTTGAAAACCGAATACGATTCCAAGACATCACCGTGTTCGAGCCACTATGAGCAAGTGAAAGGGGCCTGGTCAAGCTCCATTGCGACGACAGCACGGGAAAATAATGGTACACTCGTCCGGCTAGGTCTCAAACCGAGGGACGACGCACCCACAAGCATGGGCCGAGGCTGAAATGCCTGTGTCCCCCTGACCAGGGGACTTGGAATCGACTCTATTTACAACTCTGTCAGGAAGGAGGTGTATGAGATGAGCTGCACACAAAAACAACAGTTGGTGTGCTTTCCGAAGGTAAGAGTTTATAAGCCGTGGTTCCGACACTTCAATGATCACAAGGATTTCCGGAACGAAGGAACTGTCCATCTATTCAGTCTCATGGCGCTCTTCAGCTACGCTAATTTTCGATCCAATGAACGCGTGATCAATGGCGACCGATATATGGAGGCACCGGTCAGTGGATCTGCAAGCTTGGATCATTACCCAGGATTCTGCGTGTCCATTCCAAGACTCAGGCGCTTGAGCTGATGGAGTACTTCCAGAATCATGGATTCCTTACCTTTGAGATCTTGGATGAGGAAAAGGAAATCCTCCGCTTCACGATTGCCGATTGGAAAGAGCACTGCACACACCTACAGTATAACTATTACAGCTATAAAGGGTCGGGATTCTTTTTCTTCCCGCTGCCTGTCGGCAGACTGCTTCTGAAGACTGCACGAAAGGAAGTCGGAATTGTATTCAGTGAATTGGACGCCATCATGATATGTGGCTCCACACAATCCTGAATGACCCCAAAGTGCGAGGATCTGAGTATATGCCGGTTGTCTATTACTCCAATATGCGAGGTATGCCGCTGCTCTCATATACTTACCTTGCTCGTCGTTGGGGCTGGTCAAAGTCCCGAGTCGGACGCTTCATGTTGAAGGCCGGCGAATATGGAATTATCAGCCGTGTGAGTTTTTCCAGCTCACGCGGCTCTGTCATTTCAATGTGCCGCTATCGTGAGATGATCTACGGTGAAGGCTGTGAGGAACTTGAACTAAGCAGGATTGGCGAGATCATTGGTATTGCTAAGGCGATTGATGTGGTGGAAGCAGACGACAGCAAACTCGATATCAGCGTCGAGTCTCGCGTCCCGCCAGAGAAAACAATAGGTAAAGCCAGAAAGTCCTTGAAAATACAGGTGTTTCTGGTGGTTCGCTCCTCTTTTTTTGCTCGGCAGATTCCATTAGTCTTCTACAGTTCTTTAGACTGGGAGATCTCTGAACAGGAGAAGAGTAGTCGTGACCCGCCCAAAGAATCCACACTCGGAAAGGAGATGAAATCATGACCTCTGACAGCACACCCGTCTTTGCGCTTGAGAAGGAAGCGTTGAAGACGGAGATTGAGACTGGCCTTCAGGTTGGCGTAGATCATCTGGAGGACAAGCCGATGAAACGCAAGCCTGTGGAAAAGTATCACAACACCAGGCACTTGCTCAAGCAATACCGCAAGGTGGCCTATGCGATCCAGATCTCGGAGTCTGACATGAATGTCAGGATGGAGATGGAACATGGCACCCGGCTTTCCACACTGGAGGTCAATGCAGAGCTTGCTGGGGTTGATTTATCCGGCTCAAAGCTTGAAGGATACGCACGCACGGTCATACGGAGCAAGAATATGCTCCAGATCATCAAAAATGCGCTGAACACGGTAAGGCTGGATCCGGATCATGGGGAGTTGATGTACCAGATCCTCTATCTCACCTACTTCTCGGAGAGGAAGCTGGCCAACCGTGAAGCAATCCTTGCAGAGCTCGAGCGAATAGGTTTCCAAATGTCGATGGTGACTTATCACAGTTACCTCAATATGGCGATCAAAGCCATAGACCGCATTTTATGGGGTTATACGGCTCGTGATTGTATGGAAATCATCAAGCAATTTCTGCCCTGAACTAAAATTGAACTATTTCCGAACTGTATTTGAAGTCCTGCTTAATTGCATCTGTATTCCATAAATGTTAAGATGATAGCGTCGAAAAGTTTCATCGATGGACGGCCCTCTGCTCTGCTGGGGGCATTTTTCATGCATAAGCCAGGAGTTTGGGTCGCACTGCCCAAGCCCCCGGCTTTTCTTTTCGGCTCTAGTTGAAAGGAGGACTTCCCAGTATGAATCAGAACAAACCTGCCGTCGTCAAGAAGCTGCAGGAGCGATTCAGAAATGTAAGCGTTGGTCGTGGACTGTATATAGCATTTGTGATGCCTACGATGCTGAGCATGTTTTCCACTCGTGCTTTCGCCGCAGATACCATTTGGACGAAGGCGAGTGCGATCATGCAGGATGTGTATAAGCAAATCCTCAGTATCAGCACTATTGCCGCAGTTGTTACGGCAGCCGTTGCGCTTCTTCTGATGAACTTCTCCAGATCCGGACGGACGGTTGACGAGTCCCGTGCTTGGTTGAAGCGGATCATCATTACTTGGGCTATCCTGAATAGCCTTGGCTTTATCATGGCCTATGTGACGCCTTTCTTCGCCGGTGGCACTTGGACGCCTTAAAGGAGAAACAAGATATGAAAAAAAAGCATCATCTGCTTGGTATCCGGTATCATCGCTGGTATCGTCATGTGCTTGACAGCGGCTTACTTCCTGCCTGAGAGCAGCTTCGACGACGAATTGGGCTGCTTCTGATCTGACGCAGGAGGTGTTACATGGGTATCTTAGACAGCATTGTTGAGTGGATTGCCACGCAGATCATGAACCTGCTGGACCTGGTCACAGGCTCCGTTCTTGGAGCGCTGGGTTGTGACATGAGCACTTTCTTGCGTTACTTTCCAGCCGCTGAGACGCTCTACGAAGTCTTTGCAGCGATTGCTGTTGGCTTTATCCTTTTGAACCTCGTGTGGCAGCTCTTCAAAAACTTCGGGCTTGGTGTGGGCCTTAGTGCGGAGGACCCTACCAAGCTCGCTATCAAGTCTATCCTCTTCATTTTTCTGGCACTGTTTGCCGATCAGATCACGGTGCTCATCCTGGGAATCGCCGGCACACCATATGACTGGGTTGTCGATACAGCACTACCTCCCATTGAGTTTTCCAACTTCGGTAGCGTGCTCACAGTGATAGTCGGATGCCTCGCCTCCGGATCCGTGAGCCTTATTGTTTTGATCCTTGTGATCATCATTGCCTGGAACTATATCAAGCTCCTGTTTGAGGCAGCGGAACGATATATCCTTGTTGGAGTTCTGATCTATACGGCGCCCATTGCGTTTGCGACAGGTGCGTCAGAAAGCACATCTAATGTATTCAGCGCGTGGTGCCGAATGCTTGGTGGTCAGCTTTTCCTTTTGATCATGAATGCATGGTGCCTGCGCCTGTTCACGAGCATGGTTGGCAACTTCCTTGCCAATCCGCTGTCCATATGAGGAGGTAGACATGAAGCGAAAACGCATATTTACAATCCTTGTGCTCGTGCTGCTCACCTGTGCTCTGTCCACAACTGCTTTTGCCATCGATGAGAGTGAAGTGGAAAGTGCCATTGCAGCGTCCAGTCAAGAAGAAGTTGCCGGCAATATCTTCATCTGGTTCCTGTGTGCCATTGGGTTTCTCAAAGTGAGTCAGAAGATCGATAGCTTCATGGCTTCCCTGGGAGTCAATGTTGGCAGGACAGGAGGAAGCATGCTGGCAGAACTCATGGTAGCCGGCCGTGGTATCGCCACTGCTGCAGGTGCATTTGGAAGCACGGTTTCTAATCGTCACTCCTCGCACGGTGCACACAATGGTGGTCAGGCAGCCGGCGCAGCATTTACCGGTGGCGGAAACGGCCTTGTCGGGGTCACCAAACGAGCTGCGGGTAATGCTGCAGCATCAAGTGCAACAGGCACCGGATCTGGTCTTAGCAACATCATTGGTGGTGCTATGTTCGGCTCCAGCTTAGCAAGCGGGGGCAAGTTCGCAACTAGTGTGATCGGAGCTGTTGCAAAGGGAGATATATCCTCTGTCGGTTCGATCACCGGAGAACAGGCGTCGGAAGCATTGACCAGTTATCTTGGCTACTCAAGTGCTGCGGCGAGTGAGATACAAACGGATGATCCGGTCACAATTCCCACGGCGCCTGCCCCAATGAACGGCGAAGATGTTGTCACCCTCGATGGAGGATCAGCAGCCGGTGTTATCCCCCCGAAACTCAACCGTGGGCGGCGCCCAGTGCCCCCAACCGGTCGGTTTCCTCTCCTGTGGGAGCAAAACCAGTTTCTGAAGGAGGCACATCGACCGGCGTGATCACAACTGCTACGCACACAGCTTCTGCCACCCCCACGGCCCCATCTCCCGGCACTGTCCGCGAGGGGCTGGTGTTCCCAGTTCGCCTCCCACATTCCGCAATGTGGAAATTGGCGGAGGCCGCATCACAGGACACGAAGTTGCTCCTGATGGTCAGTCTGAACGGGAGTTCGCTATGTATAGCACTGAGCAGTATATGGCTCCTACCGGCCCCTACGATACCGTAGAGACGATAGATGGCTCTTCCTGGTACAGGCAATATGCACAGCCGACTGTCGAGAAGACTCCCTATAAGGATGGCGACGATAAGATTCGGTATGAGGAGCGCATTGTTCCTCAAATGCCGCCCGTACCCAAGAGAAAGGACAAAGTCTAATGAGTGAAGAGAACAGACCGCAACAGTCATCTGCTGAATCTACAGTAGCTGGCGCTGCGAAAACCGGTAAAGCCATTGCCAGCATCGCAAAGGGTGCCGCAACTGGCGGCGCTCATGGGGCGGCCGTTGAGGCCGCAAAAATCCTCAAAGAAGTGGATCATTCCCATCGTAGCCGTCATCTTGCTTCCGGTTTTGATTATTGCCATGCTGCCTCGGTGATATTCGGATCCCTGTTTGGCGATGGCACTGATACTCCTAACGGGATTTCCATGATACAGTGCTGGTGCAGAACTTGGCGGATATCAACAGCGGCATCAGCATGATCCTCTCTGAGGGACTCAATGATGTGCTGGCACGGATCGACAGTGATTTCGCTGCTTCCGGCTGCGACAGTAAGGAAGTCAATAATCCGTTCGGTTCCGATGTGGTGTTTAACGCCAATGCAATCGTTTCCCAGTACTGTGCCTATAAAGACACTGACGCGACCTCCATTTCCAAGGATGATATGGAGAGCCTGCTTGCAGCAAACAAGGACAAACTCTATTCGTTCACCTATACAGACGAGGTGAGAGAAGTCCCCTCTGAGCCTGAAGCAGAAAGCACGGAAACGGTTGCACCTGACACCACAACCGAGGAACCTCCCGAGCCGACTTATGAGACCATCCGAGTCTACACCATCTCATACAATGGCGAGGCTTATTTTGCCGATCAGGTCTTCCACCTGTCAGACGACCAAAAGCTACTGGCAAGCCAGTATGCGCAAAACCTCACCGTTCTGTTGGGCGATGGTGTTTACCAGGGCCTGAGTGAAACCGAATTCTCTGCCTTGGGACTTTCCTATGACGGAGTCATTTTCTCAGATGGTGAGACGCAGGTGGTCTACTACAACCAGTTGGACGAACGTTGGAAGTACGAACTGTACGGCACAGACACCATTGGCGGTTACGCCTGTGGGCCTACCGCTATGTCCATCGTTGTATCCAGCCTGACATCCGAAACTGTCGATCCTCCTCACATGGCACAATGGCCTATGAGAACGGCTATTGGTGTAGTGGAAACGGCTCGTACCACTCTTTAATTCCCGGTGCTGCTGAGGTTGGGGATTGAGTGTAGAGGGCTGTACGGCAACAGAGCCCCAGCGCATCGTTGATGCCCTAGCTGATGGAAAGCTCGTGGTCGCCATCATGACAAAGGGACACTTCACTTCCAGCGGCCACTTCATTGTGCTGCGCGGCTGCACAGCTGACGGAAAGATACTCGTCGCAGATCCTTCCAGTTATAAGCGCTCCGAGAAGAGTTGGGATATGTCCATTATCCTCAACGAAGCTAGTAAGCGCGCTGGATCCGGTGGGCCGTTTTGGATCATCGGTAACTGACAACAGAATAGAGGCCAAATATGAGCAAACCGAATGAAGATCGGGATGTCTACTATATCCCACCAAACTTTCTCACAAGTGGGCGCTTATTTGGCGGCATGATTCGAGCACGCAATGCGATTGAGCTTGCGTGCTCGTCTTATTAACAGGTGTCCCCATTATCAAGTTGCCCTTTTCCCTTACTACACGGATCATCATTTTGTGCTTGGTGTCTCTGCCACTTGGAATCTTTGGTGTGATTGGATTTGAAGGTGATTCGCTTTCTGAGTTCGCTGTTAACTGGGTGCGTTGGCTCATCCATCGCAGGACACTATACCGATCAGACACTCCGGTTCCAGAGGTACCTGAAAAACCAATGAAGGCTGTGTCGGGAATGTCGGCACCTAAGCCGCCCGAACAGTTAGGGATCAAGATCAAGGAGAAACCCAAGAAGCGGAAAAAGCGCAAACCTGTGAAGAAACCCCATAAAGCAAGCAAGCACAAATCATCAGTGCAAAGAAAAGCAGCCTCTCCACGCAGAGGACTTCATCCCGGTCAGAGATATCCGAAACGGCATTATCGAGACTACAGATGGTCGCTATCTCCGTGTGATCGAGGTGGAGCCGATCAACTTCTTGCTCCGTAACATTTCCGAGCAGAAGAACATCGTCGCCAGCTTCGCAAGTTGGATGAAGATTTCTCCTGTAAAGGTCCAAATCAAAGTGCTGACAAAAAAGGCCGATATCGGCAAGCACCTCAATACCATTGAGCGTGAAATGGAGGCAGAGATAATCCCAAGTGCCGGGATCTCCAACTGGACTACTACCATCTAATCCAGACGATCGGTTCCCGTGAGGCCATCACGCGACGCTTCCTCGTCATCTTTGAGTATGAGGCAGTCACCAATCGTAAGCCGGAATACGCAGAGATTGTATCTGCACTGGAGACCGCTGTTCAAACAGCGCGTCAGTACTTTCTGCACTGTGACAATGCCGTTGTCGCTCATGAGGATGAGAACATCTTCCTTATGGAAGTCCTCTACACCATTTTCAATCGTGCCACCTGCGAAGTGAAGCCGGTTGAGAAGCGGGTCCGTGAACTGCAGGCAGCGCGGAAGGACACCGACATTTCGGTTCCTGTACCACTCAAAAGTGTGCTGGCACCTGAGTCCATTGACCTGACCCGTGGGTCCTATGTCGTCATGGATGGTGTCTATCATGCATATCTGATCGTACCCTCTGACGGGTATAACCCCCGAGTGGTCGCCGGTTGGACGAGCATTCTCGTCAATGCGGGCGAAGGCATCGATGTGGACTTTTTCTTTTCCCGCGAACCAAAAGAGCGTATCCAGCTAAGCTGGGTCAGCAGATCCGAATTAACCGCAGCCGACTCAAGGATACATCGGACACGAATACGGACTTCGATGATTTCGAAAGCGCCATTCGATCCGGATACTTCCTGAAGGAAGGTCTTGCGAACTACGAGGACTTCTACTACTGCAACACCCTGGTCACGGTTACTGCAGATACTCTGGAAAACCTGGAGTGGCGCATCTCTGAAGTGCGTCGCCTTATGATCTCACAGGATATGGACATTCGTATCTGCCGCTTCAGGCAGGAACAGGCGCTTCTCTCGATCCTTCCGTTCTGTAAGCTGGATAAGAAGTTGTTCGAGGCCAGCAAGCGCAATATGCTGACATCCTCTGCGGCCAGTTGCTATCCCTTCACCTCGTTTGAGATGAGTGACGAGAATGGCATCTTGCTCGGTGTTAATCAGCATAACAACAGCCTGGTCATCGTGGATATCTTCAATAGCCGGGTTTACAAAAACGCCAATATGGTACTTCTTGGAACAAGCGGCGCAGGTAAGACCTTCACGCTCCAGCTGATCGCTTTGCGCATGAGGCGTAAAAGCACGCAGGTATTCATTATCGCTCCTCTGAAGGGACATGAGTTCCTGCGCGCATGCAACAATATCGGAGGTGAGTTTATCTCCATAAGCCCTGCCTCCAAGCAGTGCATCAATGTCTGTGAGATCCGTAAGCAAGACTTGAGCGCCAATCAGCTGATAGATGGCGTTGTCAATGAGAACTCCATTCTGGCAAAAAAGATCCAACAGCTGCACATCTTCTTCTCTCTGTTGATCCCCGATATCAACCATGAAGAGCGTCAGCTTCTGGATGAGGCTCTGATTCGAACCTATGCAAAAAAAGGAATCACGCACAACAACGAGTCGCTGATCGACCCAGACCACCCGGATCGGTATCGCGAGATGCCCCTGCTGGGAGATGTCTATGAGATCCTTATGGAGTCTCCGGAAACGAAGCGCATGGGCAACATTCTCAATCGTCTTGTCAACGGCTCTGCGAAGGCCTTCAACCAACACACCAATGTCCAACTTGATAACCTCTATACCGTACTGGACATCTCTGAGCTTACAGGCGAGCTGCTCCCTGTGGGCATGTTCGTTGCTCTGGACTATGTATGGGATAAGGCAAAGGAGGATCGCACCAAGGAGAAAGCCATCTTCATTGATGAGGCGTGGGAGCTGATCGGAGACGACGATACCAGTAACCCGAATAATGCAAAGGCGCTGGCCGGAGAATGGTCCAAGAAATCTTCAAAATCATCCGTGGCTATGGCGGCGCAGCTGTTGCAGCTACGCAGGATATCGGCGACCTTGACAGGAGCGATTTGGCAAAGGCATCCTGAATGTTGCCAAGACGAAGATCATTTTGAATCTGGAGGACGATGAAGCCCGAAGAGTGCAGAGCATCCTCCACCTGTCGGATGCTGAGATCATGTCGATTACCCGTTTTGAGCGCGGCCAGGGCCTAATCTCAACAAACTCCAACCACATCACTGTTTCCTTCAAAGCTTCCCCTCTGGAGAAGCAGTTGATCACTACAGACCGCATGGAGCTCAATCAAATCCTCCAGGAAAAGATGGCTCAAAATGCGCATAATGCTGACTTATGAAAACACACCACGAATGTCGTTTACATTAGCTCTACATTATGCGTAACAGCAAAGATCTTTTACACTATGCGGTTTCCTAAGTCTACACAAAGGAGAGCAAAATGAAGTTTGCATATGCTGCCCGAGATCGAGAAGTGGCCTTTATCATTCGGCTGCTGACCATCTTCGGGGTCGTTGAACAGCGACAAATGCGGTTGCTCTTCAATCATTTGAGCAATCGTTCCTATGGCCAGATCCTCGCACGACTCCGGCGAGAGGGTCTGGCCTACTTTTCGCCGGACGGCCAATTCCTTGCCACAAGTAGGTACTCGCTGGACCACGGAAAGACCCTTGAATCTGTCATGGTATTCTGGGCATTCATCAAAATGCGAGACAATGTGCTGGACTTCTGCGCAAGCGACCCTCCGGCTATTTTATCGTTCTCTTCTGCGGCCAAGGATTATGACCTGATCCCTGGCAGTAAGCAGAATATCCCTGCAATCAATGCAGCTCGCACCGTGGTTGCGGAAGCGACAGTCCGCCTGATCGTTGTTGATGATCTGAGCACTCTGGATGAGGCAGAGCCCAGACTGGTCAACGATTATGGCATCTTAGTCGGCCCGAATGGTGTTGAGCAAATCTATAAGATGTGAGGTTACACGATGGAAAACCCCAAATATATCCTTGTTATGCGCCAGGTCGCTTCAGATTATGACGGCATCAGTCATGAACTCTTCCAGATAGCCAATAATCTGGAGCGCATGGATCAGTTCAACCCCCAGCAGAAGCTGTTCAGCCTGGTTCGTAACGCTGAAGTTTCCACGGTCTCCCTGCGAAATCTCACAGCTCGAACGGTCCGTGATGATACCGCACACTTCTACGGTGAGGTGGCTGATCTGCTTGGAATTCGGATCGATGAGACCCATGACTGGCTCAAAATCACAGTGCCTGCAATCCTACCGAAGCGAAACCAGAGGGATAATCAGGCGTTTCTGACACGCCCTCTGCGCTATGCACTCCTCGACTTCCTCAAGGAAAATCCGATGGAACGGTTCGGAAGCTGTGCTATCTGCATTGTCCATAACTACGATGAGGCACTCGGTAAGCGGCGCATTCGAGACTACGATAACATCGAAACCAAGAGATATCTGGATGTGATCGAGTCTATGCTACTGACCAACGACAGCGGGCTGTTGTGTACGGTGCTTCAGGCCACAAAGGTGTCTGATCGAGACTGCACAGAGTTCTATCTGATGCGACCCGAGACCCTCTCTACATGGGCTAAAAACCACATAAAATCAACTACCAATTCCTGCTTTGAATGAGAGGCAGAAATAGGTAGTGATTTTGAGCCTTCGGGCTGTCCTCACCCAGGGGCTGCAGAAATAGGTAGTGATTTGAGTGAGGTGTTCTGGCTGGGTGTTTTTTGCTTGGTCAGTTTCTGCGCAACTTCGGCAATGCATGCCGCAGCCTCGGGCAGCCTGTCGGCAGCCTTACTGTTTTCAAGATTGGAGTGCCTATGATTACTTGCAAGAACGATCGGTTGCTTGAACTGCTGTGGTTTGTTGGGTACTGTATTGAGTTTCCGACGCAGTTGGCGGTTCGCATCGGTGGTGGTGCTGAGTGGAATCGCAGAGTGATGTATCGGGGCGATTCGAGAGGGGCTATGGAGAAGTGCTGACCGCAGGAACATAAGCGGCATGTAATCCGGTCTCTGAGCTTAACGCAGAAGGGATTTGATTATGTGGCGCAGAGTGATCCTGAGGCAGTGGCCATGATCTATTCTCGAATCAATTGTTCCGAGCGCGTGTACCCATCAAAGTCGATAAAATCCTGAGACTTCACGCTATCGCCGTGGGCACGGTCATGGCCCATGCGGCCGATGCAGAGATTTTGATCTCACAAAAGCCATCCCTGATGTCCCCGGCAAAGCGCACCTCAAACACAATCACCCCAGATCCAACCCAGTGTTACTACTATGCGTCCCACGAACTGCGAGTCGCCATCGAGGAGTACTCACCGGAATCCGTTTCCAAGAGTTCCCGCACGATTGGTATTGTGGTCAAGGGGAAGCATTGTTATTTTCTCTACTTCACCGGTAGCACACGGATGTACTGGATGAAGAACAGTGAGGAAAACTACGCCGCAGCTGTGAAGAGCTTACTTCTGGCTAGAGGCTTTGGCGTCACCACGATCCATCAGGTCGTGATCGGCTCTACTATGAGCGTGGCGCAGCGCCTATGCCACAGTGCAAAACCATTTGGCAACAAGTACTTTGTAGTTTCCACATTCTTCGCCCGGTGTCTCTTCCTAACCAACAACCCCGATGGTGATTCTCTATTGAAAATCATCCTCAATCCGGACATGGCGCTGGAACTGAACCAGGCCATCCTTGCACCTTACCACCCCCCACGAACTCCCAACCGGGAGTATGACGCCATCGATGTCCAACACGACAAACCGGTCATCCTGAATTATCAATGTGATCTCCTGAAACTATCGGATATCCGTCCGATCCCAGAAGGATTCCGTGGAAGCCCCATTATGCTCTGCTTCGACTACCAGGCTCAGACGGTTCAGGGAATTGTTGGACCGGCCATCGAAGTGCGTCCAGTAGAAAGTATGAGCAACCATGGAAAAAAGAAAACTGAAAATAGCCTTTAGCCTTGCTGTCCTGATCCCCTGCGTGTTGTATATTGCCGGTATTATCGCCCAGTTCATGATCAACATCAACGCATGGAAGGCAGCCGGCAGTGACTATAGCGTCTCCCCAGGTCTCCCATCCCTGGAGCTTGCAGATGTCTTTCGATCCATATTCCACTTTCCAGAAGGCCTGATTGCCATCGGTGTGGTAGTGGTGGGAATTGTACTCATCTGCATTTTTGGACTCCGGATCGGATGGGGCCAAAACGGAGTCACCGATTCCGATCGGAATCTCACTGTCTCAAGCTCTGGTAGCTACGGCACAGCGAGCTTCATGTCACCGAAGGAGGCAAGCGCCTGCTTTGATGTGACAAGTGCGAAGAAGACCGAGCAGGACATCCTTGGCATGTTACCTGATGGTCAAATCCTCACACTCCCCAAAAACACACGCCTCAATTCCAACCTCGCCGTATGTGGCTCGTCGGGCACAGGCAAATCCAGATCATATCCCGAAATCTGGTTCTCCAAGCGGTGAAGCGTGGTGAGAGCCTGATCCTTACCGATCCAAAATCTGAACTGTATGAATCCATGAGCGAATACCTTCGAGACAATGGATATACAGTCAAGGTCTTCAACCTGATTGAAATGGATCATAGTGATTCGTGGAACTGCCTCAACGAAGTCGGTTCCAGCGAGCTGATGGCTCAGACCTTCGCCGACATCGTACTGCAGAACACCAGCGGAGACTCGAAAGATGCTTTCTGGTACAACGCTGAGCTCAACCTGCTAAAAGCGCTGGTACTGTATGTGGCGTTGGAAATGCCCTCGGAGCAACGCAACCTGGCTACAGTCTACGATCTGCTCTATACACAGACGGAGAAGGGCCTATCCGACATCATGGCCAGTATCAGCCATGAGCATGTGAACCAATACACCGGCGAGCTTCTTCCGCCATCCCCGGCAGCCGCACCTTACGCCATCTTCAAGCAGTCCAGCGATACGGTTCGAACCAGTGTCATCATTGGCCTAGGCAGCAAGCTGGCTGTACTGCAGGCGCAGCAGGTGCGGAACATCACTTCCTATAACGAGATCGATCTGGAACTTCCGGGAAAGCAAAAGTGTGCCTACTTCTGCATCGTGTCCGATCAGGACAGCACCTTTGATTTTCTCAGCTCTCTATTCTTCAGCTTTCTATTTATCCGCCTGATTCGCTATGCAGATGGATACTGCGAAGGCGGTATGCTGAGCACTAAGGTCAAGTTCGTGCTAGATGAATTTCCGAACTGCTGCCTGATCCCTGACTTCACCAAAAAGTGCTCTACCATCCGGTCACGCGGATGCTCGGTAGCCGTCTTCTTCCAAAATGTAGGTCAGATGCGCAACCGATACCCTGATGACCAATGGCAGGAGATCCTCGGTGCCTGTGACTCCACGGTGTTTTTGGGTTGTACCGATATGCTTACGGCGGAGTACTTCAGTGATCGCATTGGTACCGCTTCCGTTGAAGTGGAGGGTACAATGCGAGAACTCAATACCATGCACATCACCAACTACACACCAAGATTCCGCAAGACCAACTCACTTGGCCGGCGTCAACTGCTTACCCCTGATGAGGTCCTGCGTTTACCCCCGGATCAAGTTCTGATCTTCATTCGAGGTCAGAAAGTCATGCGAGCCAAGCGCTATGACTACTCCCTGCATCCGGACTATAAAAAGCTGAAAGAGCCGCAAAGCGATCCTGCATGAGCCTGACTGGAAGACCAGCCAGGCTTCTTCTGTATCTGCAACCGGCCCTTCACCATCCTCATCCATGGCCACCCCTGTGGAAAAGGGCAGCGGCAATCGGCAGAAGAAACCACCTGCGAAGCCAGCCCGTAACACTGAGCGCGAGGTTGTGAATGCGGATGACATCTTCTAGGAAAGGAGCAGAAGAAATGCCTAAGAAGAAAGTAACTGAAGCTGTTGAAGAGGTCGTTCAGGAACCGGTTGTTTCTGAACCTGTGCCCCCTCAGGCACCCCGGCGTCAAGGCAGTGATGACCTGCTTGAACTCAATGATCTGGAGCGTGGCGTTACCCGTGAGGATAGCGAAGATGCCAAGTGGGGCTATCTTGCCGGCGCAGCGCGCAGGCAGCAGATCCTGACCGGCATCGTCAGCAGCGGCATTATTCAGACCGAGAATGGTCTTCCTGTTTGCCCGGTTGATTTTGAAGGCCTCCGCATCCTGATCCCCATTCGTGAGATGGTGTTGACGGAATGGCCTGAAGATGATCCCATTCCTCGATCTGTCAGAATCCAGATCGGGCGTATGCTGGGTGCGACCATAGACTTCATCCCCGCGGCCGTGGATATCCGCAATCGTGCGGCAGTTGGTTCCCGTAAGGCGGCCATGCTGCAGCGTCAGAAGCGGTACTATGCCACCGGCCGTGTAAAGCCCGGTATCCTGATGGCGTGCCGTGTTCTGGGTGTCGGCAACAACACCATGACGGTGGAAGCTTGCGGTGTGGATACTGAGATCTATGCCCGCAATGTCTCCTGGGAATGGTTCTCTGACATTGCGGATCTGCACTCCACCGGCGACCTGGTCGTTGCCAGGGTCATGGATGTTTCTTACAACGAGGAGCGGGATGTCTATTCGGTCAACCTCTCCATCAAAGAGGCATCTGAGAATCCCGATCGGGCAGCCCTGGAGAAGATCACTCCCAACTCCAACTATTTCGGTGTCGTTACCGGCGTGAAAGACCGCGTGTTCTTCGTCCGCCTTCAGGTGGGCGTCAATGCCAAGACTAAGCTCTATCGTTCCATCGACATGCCCAGCAGACTGGATACGGTCAGCTTCCGTGTCACCGGAGTCGATGGAAGGAAACGCATCGCGCTGGGCTTCATCACCAGAATCATCAAACCGCCATACCAGATTGAGGTAACCTTATGAAATACACTCCCAGCAGCCGAGATGCTCTTGACGCTCACTGCAGGGAGGTCATCCGGTCCTGCCTCAACATTGTGGAGCAGCATGGTGACACCTATGTCGCCATCCACAAGGACGACGAGATCGACTGCGTCGTCCTTGTCTCCATGATTCGAAGCTATCCCATCATGTCCATCATTGTCGCTGACAAGATCCTGTTCGCTGACATCAATGCCGATCAGATGTATGGCGTTGCGAACGAACTGAATCTGGACTCGGTCACAGGTTGGCACTCCGTCTTCCTGGCAGATGACAGCATGATCTACATGTACCGGCAATGCCTCTGGCTTTCGATGAATCTGACCTACGAAGACCTCCTTGCCATGCTGAAAGAATGCATCAGCGAATACAAGCGCGGCAAAGGCCGCCTTACTACCGGTGATCATCCGACTAACCCGGTCGCATGACACCCACGAACAGAAAGGATCAAGATCCATGAAGGAAAAAATCACTTCCTTGGTGCTTGTTCTCGTCGTTGCCATGTCCATGACGGTGGGAGCAAGTGCAGCATCGTACATTCCGGACGATGTGACCTATCAGAATCTCAACGGGCAGCAGCTCGCGATCAAGACCTATACGCTCCTGCCCGACCAGGACCCTGCAGATCTCTATGAAGAGGACTTCGAGCATGATGGCTTCCTGTACTCCATGAGTG
>ENA-OQCE01000594-OQCE01000594.1-human-gut-metagenome-genome-assembly--contig:-NODE-594-length-17304-cov-2.459801_pt1 | contig 17304 bp, 18 predicted proteins | sample MGYA00242495_ERZ504572 | MGnify/ENA primary metagenome ERZ504572 (study PRJEB26092, sample SAMD00036228) | human gut metagenome | host: Homo sapiens | study: EMG produced TPA metagenomics assembly of...
CCCTGTTGGTAAACATATTTCTATATCCATTGGTTTTCTTCTGCGAAGATAGTGATTTAGGGGGGATTTCCCTTCACCGTACCGGTTATTTTCATCCCCCCCGGATTTCTGCATACCCAGACCCTGCTGTCAGGACTGCCCGCTATGGACACCCGCAGCCTCTATTCTTCCCATTCCATTTCCAGCTTCCCGTTGATGTCATAGCGTTTCCACCGTCCCGTGCGGTGACCGTTGCGGTATGTCCCGGTTTCCCTTACCCTGTCGTTCTTCACGTAGCGCGACTCGAAGGGACCGGTCTGTCGTCCGTTGACGTAGGTGCTGGTTTCCCAATAGTCGAACCGATTGTCGCGCACCAGTGACTTCGCCTTGCCGTTGAGCCGTCCAAACTCGTAGGTTGCCTCATGGACAAGTTCTCCGGTTGACGGGTCGTATTCCCTGTAAAGACCGTCATACCGGTTGTTCTTTTTGTAATATTCCTTGAGCCGTGAACCGGTCTCTCTGTCAAAACGGACCTGAAGCCCTTCTTCATTCCCTTCACGATAGGTTGTGATGTGCAGGGTGTCGCCGCTCTCCGCTATCTGCACCCAGGTTCCATCCTTCTGCCCGTTTTTGTAATGGCCGGTTGTGCGGGGCTGGCCGAACAGGTAAAGCTGTTCAAAGTCACCGTCAAGCAGCCCCTGCTCGTTGTAGTAAGAGGTCTCTTTCAGCTCGAATGTGCCCTTGATGTAGGAATACTGCTTGCCGGTCTGCTTCCCGTCCTTATAGTTGTGTTCCCTGCGCAGCGTACCGTCAAACTCGTAGTACATGTCCTTTCCGTCTTGCTTTCCTCCTTTGTAGAAGCGTTCCATTTCCAGTTTCCCGTTTGTGTAGAACGTGCGGTGGGCACCGTCCAGTTTGCCGGATTTGTAGGATTTCTCTTCCGTCACCCTGCCTTCGTCGTCATATTTCCTGAAGGTTCCGTCCTTCCAACCCTCCTTGTAGGAGCCCTTGGCTTTCAGCTTGTTGTAGATGTATTCTTCGTAATCGCCATTGTAAAGACCGTCCTTGAAACGGGCAAGGATATAGGCGGAATGGTAGCCGTCGATAATGCGGTGCTCTCCATCAAGAGGCTTATCGCCCGAAATTTCCCGGTGGAGAATACGGCCGTCTCCCAGATTTATGGCTGTGATACGGTCTATCGGGTATTCTTTCTGTGCATGGAGCGGTAAAACGCACAGCGAGGCTGCCAACAGCAGAAAATAACAGTTCATTCGTTTCATACTTCAATTGTCTTTAGGATTATTTCTATTCTTTGAATCTAATTCTTTCTTCAGTGTCCATATTCCCGGTCAGGATGCCGTCCGGTCGCAAATATACACAAAGAAACGGAAAAACCAACAGGTCGGTCTGTTTTCTGTTTTGTCATAGTTTCCTCCCGTATTTTTTCCGCTTTTACGACAGGCAAGCCGATCACGTTCTGCATGGCAGTGCGACCGGCTTGCAAGAATCGGGCCTACATCTTTATCCCTTTCATCCGGTGCTCATCCTTGGGCTGAAATCCCGGCCGTACGGCAGAGAACCGGTCTGCAATGTTTTCACCGGCAGGATGCCGTCCGTCAACCGGACCGCGTACCCTGCGTAGCATCTCCCAGCGTCGGTCGGGCCTGTTGCTGACCCTCCGTTTCCTTTTCGGCGGTTTCCGTTGCGGGAGGAGCCAGTTCCAGCTGTATCTTGCGGTCGATGGCGGCAAGCTCGGACTTCAACTGTTTCAGTTCGTCCTCCTTCTTCCACACCTTGCCCGCTATCTCCTGCAACTGCGGGATCTCCTTCTCCAGCACCTCGTTCTTCGCCTTGTACTGGTCAATGGTGGAAGGTATCTTCTCCAGCGCGTTCAGGAAATTGCGCGCGGCGGCTACCGGGTCAGCCATTGCCAGATGCCCGTTGTTGTAGGTGTACTTGTAGTTTCCCTCCACCACGAAGCGGTTGTCTGTAAACTCCAGTCCCTCTTTGAGCGTCCTTTCGCTGACCACCTTGACGGGGAAGCCGTACAGTTCCCCAATCGGTTTGTACAGTCCGCCCGTAGTGGCGTTCTTGGCTATCTCCTGCAAACGCTTTCCGATAACTTTTTCATCGGTAGAATCTACGCCGTCCACCTGGACCGCATTCAGGCGGTTGCCCTCCTTATTGGTCTTGACAACGGAAAGAAAACGGTTCCAGTCCTCCGTCATGGCTTCGATGACAGCCGTGTTGTTACGTAGCTCTCCCGTCTTGGCTTCCAGCTTGAACTCCGAATCGCGTCTGCCCTTGTGGAACGACTTGCGTTCCCCTTCGAGCGAGGCGATACGCTTCTCTAATTTCGCCTTGTCCAAAAGGTCGGTATTACCGGAGAGCAACGCCATGTACTCCGAGAAGTTCATGCCCGATTTCTCGTCCATAGCTCCCTCGTCAATGGTACGCGCGCCCATCGCCCCGCTCTTGAGCTGCGAGATGAACGTCTGCTTACAGTGCAGCAGGTTGAACTTGTAGCTGTCCAGCGATTTTTCCACCGCATAGATGATGACATCCACGTTGTTCCCCGCAAAGTGCTTGGCAATCTCGTTGCCGGCCCTGACACCACGCCCGTCACGCTGTTGCAGGTCGGACGGGCGCCATGGCGTATCAAGATGATGGATCGCCACGCACCGTTTCTGCGCGTTCACACCCGTTCCGAGCATGGAGGTGGAACCGAACAGCACGCGCACCGTTCCGGCGTTCATGGCATCTATCACCGCCTTGCGCGCCTTGTCGGTCTTGCACTCCTGAATGAAGCGCACCTCGCTTGCCGGTATGCCGTAGTCCTCCGTCAGCTTCCGTTTGATCTCGCTGTACACGTTCCACCCTTCACCCGGCTGATACGTCCCCAAGTCCGAGAATACGAACTGCGTGCCTTTCTGTGCGTCGTATCTGTGGTAATACTCCGCTATCATCTTGGCGCAGTGGCTCGCCTTGTTGTCGGGATGGTCTTCGTAGTTCGGGTCTATCATGCGCATATCCAGTGCCATCTTGCGGGCGTAATCGGTGGCGATGAGCATCTTCGCCTTCTCCTCCGTTTCCGACAGCGGCAGTCTGCCCAGCAATGTCGCATCGCCCGTTTTGGCAAATTCCATCAACTGCTTGATGAAATACTCCTGGTCGGGCGTGGGCGGTATGTGGTGCAGTATCTCGTTCTTGTGCGGACGGTCCACGCCCACATCCTCCGCCGTGCGGTAGTCGGTGATTTCGTTGTAGAAGGCGGCAAGCTCCGGCACCTTGATGAAGTAGCGGAAACGCTCCTTCTGCACGATGTTGTTCGTCACGTTGAACTCGAAGTCAGTGGTTTTCTTGGCGAAAATCGCCGCCCACGCATCGAAGCAGCGGATGTCCTGCCTCTCCAGCTCTTTCGGACGCAGGTACTTGAAGAGCAGGTACAGCTCCGTCAGCGAGTTGCTGATGGTCGTGCCCGAAAGGAACGTAGCCCCCAAGTCCTTGCCCGTCCGCTCCTGTATGGTGCGGATGGCAAAGAGCATGTTCAGGCTTTCTGGCTACCCTCGCTGTTGCCCAATCCCGCCACACGGTCGTGCCGCGTGTTAAACGTAAGATTCTTGAACTGGTGCGACTCGTCTATGAAGATATGGTCGATGCCCATCTGCTTGAAATCCGCCACATCGTCCGTGCGTGACTTGATGGCGTATTCCACTTTTTCCAGTTTCGCTTCAAGGTTGTGCTTGCGCTTCTCCAGCCCTTTCAGCATCGCCCGCGACACATTTTTGCCCTGCTGACGCAATACTTCCAGATTTTCCTCCACCGTATCAAGCTCCGCCTGCAGGATGCGCTGTTGCAGCTCCGGACTTTGCGGTATCTTCCCGAACTGGTCGTGCTCATGATAACGCAGTCGTAGTCGTTGTTCCTGATGTTGTTGAAGAAACGCACGCGGTTGGCGGTCGAGAAATCCTTTTCCGAAGCATACAGGATGCGGGCGTCGGATAGGCGGCCTGATAGGTGGCTGCAATCTCCGCCACATTCGCCTTCAAGCCGATAATCATCGGCTTGTGCGCCAGTTTCAACCGCTTCATTTCATGTGCTGCAATGCACATTATCAGCGTTTTACCGGTTCCAACCTCATGGTCACAGATCCCGCCTCCGTTCTGCTTCAGCATCCATACGCAGTCCTTTTGCGAGGGATATATGCTCTTGATTCCCCGGCTTGCCAGCCCTTTGAGATTGAGGTCGGGGAAGCTCTGGTGGCTTCCGTCATACTTCGGGCGCACGAAACAGTTGAACTTGCGGTTATACATCGTCACGAGCCTCTCCTTGAACTGCGGAGACTGCTCTTCCAGCCATTCGGAGAACCCACCCCGGATTTCGTCAATCTTGGCGTTGGCAAGCTGTATGCCCTCGCTGTCGCGCACCTTGATGTCGTTGCCGTGTTCGTCCTTGCCGATGGACTTCATCATGTCGGGGCAGGTGTTGTGCAGGGCGTGCTTCAGCAGGTGCATACCGTCGTAGTGGCGGTAATAGCCCTTTACCAGAAACTCGTCCGTGATTTTCATGGTACGGTAGCCGCAAGCCACCGAGAACTCGTCCATGCTGGCGGAATAGGCGATTCTCACGTCCGTTTCAAACAGGTGCTCATATACGAGGCGTACACGCCCGTGGGAATCCAGCGTTCACCGAAGTTGAAGTCGAGGTCTTCAAACTCAATCCGCTGCGGTTCGGCTTCCCTCAATGCTCCAGTGCTCCTTCACTTTAGGCATATGTTCATTTTCGGGATTGTCATTTATCCAATTTTCGATTCGTTCTGCCTTCTCTATCACGTTCCCGGCGATGAACCTGTCCTTGATTTCGTAACCGGTTACGAGCGGGTTGTAGAAGATGCGCCTTTCAGGGCTTGGAGCAGTTCCTCCTCCGTGCCGTCGGTTATCTCCCTCATATAATCGAGATCGACCGTTCCGAACCGGTTGAGTGATGCGGCAAGCGCTTCCTCCGGTGTCCCGGCATTCACGGCGGACTCCACCCCGAAGGATACGGGGCGTTCAAAGATGTCCGCCTTCACAAACCTGCCGCCCTCCGCACGTTCCAGCGAAAGGACATCGCGTCCGCCGGCATCCATCATCACCAGTTTCACATTCTGCTTGGCATTCAGGTTGCCGTAGCGCATGACAAATTCATCGTAGCAGGTGTTCAGGTGTTCACGCCACTGGGGATTTGCCTCGTGTCTGTTCGATTCATAGCGGTACAGCCTCTCGTATGCGTCACGGACTGATACATACAGCAGTGCCTTTTCTTTCTGATAACCGGTCAGTCCGAGCGGCTGGAATGTCGCACCGTAGGGAGTGATGTCTTTCAGATACCCGATGTCGCGTGCCCTGTTTGCCACCAGCGACCCTTCACGCAGGTGCATTTCAGGCGTGCGGTGATAGGGACGCGGTTTCATATCCAAGACTTCCTCCTGCTTTTTCACCTCCGTATCGTGTTCCGCCTGTTGTACGGTGGGTGCTTTCGGTTGTTCCTGCCTGTGCCGTTCCGCCACTTGCCGAAGAGCCTTGCGCTTTTCAGGTGTCATATCCATCATCATTTCATAGAAACCGTTGATGGGCGGATTGTCTTCCCAGTTAATGGAAGCATAGATGTCGTCTGGATCGCTTTGCTTATCCGCTTCCTCCACTTCCTTTTTCTCGTCTGTTTTCTTTTCAGCCGGAGAAACAGAGGTGGTATGCGGAGGTATATTCGTAACCTTCGGTGTAACCTGCACTTTCGGTTTGGACGCGGTACGCTTTGCGGCACTTTCCTTTTTCGCTGCCTTTTTCTTCTTGGAAGTTTCCTCCTTGCTGACTTCTTCGGTCATTCCCCAAAGGTCAAGCAGGGAGAGCTGCACACCGTCCGAATGCTTCATCGGGCGGTGTGGCTCTATTTCCGGCTTTTCGTCTGTGGACTGTGGCGTTACTTCTTCCGGTTTTGCCACCGTTTCGGAGTTCGTTACATTCTCAATATGCGGCTGTATTTCGGGAGTGGAGACAATTTCACCTTCCGTGCTTTTACTTTGCGCAGGATGAAGACTGTGCCTGTCATACAGTTTCTTGTCAAACTTTAGCATTTCAATGCTTAAATGCTCCCGCAAGTCCTCCGCCATCTGTTCAATGTCGCCCCGGTGCATGATTTTATAGGCAGGTTTTCCGTAAGGGTCTGTACTTCTTATCAGGTCGGAATGGGGAATCATGCCGATGCTGCCGACATATCCGTTCTCGAAACTGCCGATCGGGGTCTTCCCTGTCTGTATGAACATTTCCTCATAATCATACAGTTCCCGTTTCTTTCCGCTGTTCTTTTGCAGGATGATCAGGTCGCTGCCCACCTCCGTACCCGCGTTGTCCGTGAAGAGGTTGTTCGGCAGGCGTGCGACACCCACCGGATTGGCATGTTTCATCATATACTTGCGTATGGGCGCATTGGACGGGGCATCCAGCACACCTTGCGAGGTGATGAACGCCACAATGCCGCCCTCACGCACCGTGTCGAGGCTTTTAAGGAAGAAATAGTTGTGTATCGTCTTCGCGGCGGAACGCCTTGCAGGGTCGTGGCTGCCCGTAAACTCCGGGTCGAACACCGCCACATCGCCAAACGGGATGTTGGAGATTGCCAAGTCAAAATAGTCCGTGAAGGGCTTCTCTATCTTCTCGAATCCCTGCACCCGCACTTTCTGATCGGGATGCAGGTGTTTCAGAATCCTGCCCGTCATCAGGTCTTTTTCAAATGCCATTATATCGGCATCTGGCTTGTAGCCCAGCACCGCATCCACGAATGCGCCCACGCCTGCCGAGGGTTCAAGCACACGGTCGGGGCGTATGCCGTGCCCGTGCAGCACGTCGGCAATCGCATCGGTTATTTCCGGCGGAGTGTAGAAGGCGGTCAGTACGGACTGCTTCATCGCGTCCATGTACCGCTTGTATTCCATTTCGTCACGGCAGTTCTCCCGCACCAGTCTGTGCAGCTCCACCGTAGGGGCAAACAGTTCGAGGTCTGATTTCGCCCAATGGACGGCATCCGTCAGTTCCTTGGCGGGGTTCAGTATGCACTTCAGCCCTCCGAAGCCGCAGTAACGCTCCAGCAGCAGCCTTTCGCGTGCGGTGGGGGTACGCTGTTCCCTGTCAAGGATGAATGCCGTCCGTATAGCCTCGATGTTGTCCCGTAATCTCTGCTTGCGGTTAAACGCCATACTCTTCGATGTAAAGTACGATGGCTCCCGTCAGCTCCGTGCGCAGCAGGTCGTAGTCGGGCGACAGGGCGAAGTTGTCGTCCGAGAGGTCGTAAATGGAGAACACCGCATCCACGAGCGGAAGCAGTCCGGCAATGAAGCCATCCTGCTTATCCTCCGGCACATCATCGGCAAACTCGCTTTCCACGACTTCGCGGAGGATGGCATGCTTGGAGTAGTGAAGCCCGCGCAGCAGGATGTTCATTGCCAGTTCCTGTGCACCCTCGGTGGGATAGCCGTCAAGCCGTGCCCGCTCATACGTTTCGGCGGCGCGGTCGGCACGCTCACGGATAAAGGCGGTATCGGTTGCCTGTTCAAACCGGTTGTTGCGGAGGTAGTCCAGCAGGTACAGACCGTAATAGGAAAAGTCGGTCTGAACCTCGTTTTTCTTCTTGTTGTTCATTACTTTGGAATTTAATGGATGAATGAATGGGATAATCATATTTGAGGAAGGAAGAAAAAAGGCACCCGGTATCCCTCCGAGTGCCACCACTAAATCCAAAGTATGAGTGTAATCCGGTATCGAAGAACAATCCATTACTCTGAACCAGTGGCAAAGTTAGCGCAAAAATCCGATTAAGCGAAACAAATGAAAATCATATTTACATTTGTGAGCGTGAGGATTTTATTCAAATCGAAGACAATACGAAATAAACCCGTTTATTTCTATTGCCCGGATGCAACCTGACTTATAAAAAGTTAGCACTATTTCTTCCGTCCTGAAAATTTCTTTGTTGTTTTCTTTTCAGGGAACACAAAAGTCGTGTTGAACTCCCCGTCAAAGGCAACGATGGCATCGAAACTCTTGCCTTGCTTGCTCTTGAAGCCTTTGAGCAATTTCGTGTGCCCTTCGGTAAGCAGGTCTTTGATTTCCTCATCGGAGAGGGTACGGTTTGCCTTCAGACGGAACACGGGCAGTCCGCACTCCGCATTGTCACAGCGTACCACCTTGCCGTAGAACTGCATCGTTCCCGTTCCGCACTTGGGGCACTTGCAGCCGGAATCCTTATGGGCGAAGAGTTTGTCGCACGAGAGCAGTTCCGAGGTAATCTCCCTCGTGTACGCCTCTATCTCCTTGCGGAAGGTGTCGGCGGGCAGTTCCCCGCGCTCGATGCGTGCCAGTTCCTTTTCCCATTCACCTGTCAGGGCGACATCGGCAATGCGCATTGTTTTCACTACCGAGTAGAGGGCAAGCCCTTTCTCGGTGGGCACAAGTGACTTCTTGCAGCGTTCCATGTAGCCTCGCTTGAAGAGTGTTTCGATAATCGCCGCACGGGTGGCGGGCGTGCCGATGCCGCAATCCTTCAATGCCTGACGGAGCGCATCGTCCTCAACCTCCTTTCCGGCGGTTTCCATAGCCGAGAGCAGGGTTGCTTCGGTATGCAACGGCTTCGGCTTGGTCTTTCCCTCCGTGATGGAGCAGCCTTTCAGTGTCAGCGTGTCGCCTTCCTGCCAGTTGGGGATGGAGATTTCCTCCTTGTCCTCCTCGCCATAGACCGCACGCCATCCGGCTTGCCTGATGACACTGCCTTTTACCGTGAACTCCGCTCCGGCACACTCCGCTGTAACAGTAGTGGTGTCCTTGACACATTTCTCCGAGAAAGCCTCTATCATGCGTCCGGCTATCATCTGATAGACGGTGTTGTCCTCTTTGGAGAGGAACAGCGGCTTCTCGCCCGTAACAAGCAGGGCATGGTGGTCGGTCACTTTGCCGTTGTCCACACTGCGGCGTGTGGCCCCGGCTTTCGCCTGCACCTTGCCTTTCCATTCGGGCAGGTTGCCGATAAAGGCAAGCAACTTGGGTATTTCGGAGAATACATCTTCGGGGATGTAGCGGCTTCCCGTTCTCGGATAGGTGACGAGTTTCTTCTCGTAGAGCTTCTGTGCGATTCCAAGCGTCTGCTCCGCCGTGAAGCCATGCTTGGCGTTGGCCTCTTTCTGGAGTGTGGTCAGGTCGAACAGGAGTGGAGTTTCTTCCGTCTTTTCCTTGCGCTCTACTTTTGTGACGGTGGCTGTGCCTTCTTCTCTTACTTTATTATATAGTGCCGTTGCCGGTTCTTTCTCTTTCCATTTCTCGGACGAGGAGAATTTCACTGTCCCGTCACTACTGCCGTCCACGGCAAAATGGAGCTGCCAGAAGGCTTCGGGCGTGAAACGGCAGTTTTCCCAATAACGTTCACACACCATTCCCAATGTGGGGGTCTGCACACGTCCGACGGAATATGTGCCGTGTCCGGCGGCGATGGTGAGTGCCTGCGTGCCGTTGATGCCCACGAGCCAGTCAGATTCGCTCCGTGCTTTGGCGGCAAGAAAGAGGTTGTCATACTGCTTCCGTTTTCGAGGTTACGCAGTCCTTCACGGATGGCCTTGTCGGTAAGCGAACTTATCCAGAGGCGGACGAACGGGTGGAACATCCGATATAGTGGTAGAGGAATCGGAAGATAAGCTCTCCTTCGCGCCCGGCATCGGTCGCCACGACGATCTGCTCGCTTCCGTTGAAAAGGCGGGCGATGACCTTGATTTGCGCCGTCACGCCGCTGTCGGGCTTGTAGCCCTTCTCCGTCTTGGTCTGACGGGGGATGAGCGTGAAGGTTTCGGGGATGACGGGCAGGTTGTCACGGACAAAGCCACGTATGCCGTAGCCGTCGGGCATGGCGAGCTGGACAAGATGCCCGAATGCCCATGTCACGGCATAGCCGCCTCCCTCGAAATAACCTTCCTCTCTCTTTGTCGCGCCCACGATGCGGGCGATTTCACGTGCCACACTGGGCTTTTCTGCAATGATTGTCTTCATTTTTCTTGTTGTTTGATTGTTTTTTCTTACTTCGGATTTTTTGGATTTAGTGGCGGGCTTGGGGATATTACATCTTCATGCCCTTGCCCGTCCTTTTTTGTTGATTTTCCTGCTGCCGTTGCTGGTTATTGTCTTTCGGGGCGGTCTGTCCTTTCTGCAACGGCTCATTCAGGTTCTTGGTCGCCTCGTTGGTCTTGCCCTCGTTGTTCACGGCCACCTGCGTGCGGCTCTCGTTGCTTGGGGCGACCTGCTGCGCGTTGTCGGGATTGGTGTCGTAGCGGTACGGGCGTCCCTTTTCCGGGTTGAACTTGATGTACATTGTGGCATGGAAGCCCTGCTTGTCGGTCACGTTCTCCAGCCTCACGGCTTTGCCCGCCACGTAGTCGGCTTTCTGCTGGTCGGTAAAACTGACATTGCTCCATTTGCTGATGGGGCGGATGCTGCCGTCCTCGTTGGTCCATGTGTTACGGCGTTGCTCCTTGTTCGTGCCGACGGCATTTTCCGTACCTTGCGCTTGTGCTTGTGCTTGGGTGGGATTCTCCTTGGCTTCCTGCGTCTGTGCGGTACGTGGCGACCTGCCTGTGCCCGGCACGAACTCCACACCGCGCTGTTCCACGTTCACTTGCAGGGTGGTGACGAACTTCCTGCCGTCCTTGCGCTCGATGAGCTTGTCACGCACGGGCAGCCCGGCGCGGAGCATGTCCTGCTCCTGCTTGGTAATTTCCGTGTTGCCGATGCGCTCCGGTATGCGCACCTTGCTTGCCGGCACATCCGTAATCTCGTTCGTCTTGCGGTCGATGCTGACAAATGAGGGGATAATCTCGCCCGTTTCCCTGTCCACGAGGTCCACGACCCTGCCGAGGTTGCCCGTCTCGCGGAGGTTCTTGCGGTCCTCGTCGGAGAACTTGTGTTCCTTGTACTCTTCCAGTTTCTGCTCCTTGCGGATGAAGTGCGGCACAAGGCTGACATTGCCCTCGCCGTCCTTTCTGAAGGAGAGGCGGGCGTCCAGCTCGAATGCCTCGCCGCCGAAATTGGGCATGACCTTCACCAAGTCTGATTTACCGTAGTTGAGCATCTTCTGAAGGTCGCCGGACTTTTCAAGCTCGTCGCGTTTCACGCCCCAACGCTCTTCCAGCTCCTGCCAGTTGATTCTGTTCTCGTCGATGGCTGGTAGCCCTGTCTGCCCTGCGTCTGCTGCGGGGCTTCCTGATTCTGTTCTTGTTTCTGTTCCATTTCTTCTTGATTTTTAGGTTCTTCCTGATTTTCTTTATTTTCCTGATCGGGTTGTTGTTCTTCTTGTTTTTGCTGTTGCTGTTCCTCCTGCACTTTCTGCACTTCCTGCTCGTAGCCGGAAGTGTCCACCTTGTGGGGTGCAAGCAGTTCACTGTAGGCTTCGGGGTTCTTCAGCAGCTCCTTCATCACTTCCAGCAGATTGTCGGCCTGCTCTGCCGCAACCCGGTAGAAACCGAAGCGGCTGGGTTCCTTGCACTGGCGGAAGAAGTTCCTGAAGAAGTTGTCCAGCACGTCTCCGTGCCGGTCGAATTGCAGGAAACTCTGCGCGTTCTCCGCCTTGGCGGGGGTGCGCTTGGGCGTGCCGTCCGCATTCAGTCCGGCTACCACGCTGATCTCGCCCGTCTTCTCGTCACGGACAATCAGCACGTCCTTTTCGTCTTTTTTCTTTGCCATCTGATTAAATTTTAATTGGTTATTTATTGAACATATTGCGGATGCGTGCCTTGTAGAACTCGATGTCGTTCTGCCGGAAGTCCTTCACATGTTTGGAAAGGAAGTCCAACACGTCCGTTTCGCTGTAATAGGTTTTCTTGCCCAAGGTCTTGTAGGAGAGTGCGCCCTCACTGCGGTAGCGTTGCAGGGTGCGCTTGCTGATCTGGAGGAGCATGCACAGGTCCTGATTGTCGAAAAGGCGGATGCCTTCGGACAGGGACGGCGGTTGTTGCCCCTGCGCCTTCATAGCCAGCAGCAGCTCGTCCTGACGGTCGAGGCGTTCGAGGATTTTCTGCATCCATCCCTCGAAACTGTTGCGGGTAAGCTGTTCCATATATCATTTCCTCCTTCCTTTGTCGGTTTTCTTGCTTCCCGTGCGTAGCGAATAGTTGTGCAGCATGGCTTCCACTGTTTCTTCCTTGTTCCTGATGGTATTTGTTTCCAACAGTCTTTGCACTTCGGAGAGGCGGTAGCGGCAAGTGCCGCGTACTATCACATATTCTATGCGATGGTCGTCCCTCATCCGTTGCAGGGTACGGGTACTCACGTTCAGCAGTTCGGCGGCTTGTGCCGTATTGAGCAGGCGGTCTTTCGTTTCCGCCTCCTTCCGCCGTCGCTCTTCTTTCGCTTCGCGGACATATCCTGCTATCTCCGCTATCTGTTCCAGCATAGTCCGGTATGCGGAACTTTCAATCGTTATCACTTTCATATATGCGCTTGTTTTATTGTTTCTGCGGCAAAGTTCGGCAATGGAAAAGGGCGGCTTTAACAACTCACTACGTGACTCACGTAAGATTTTTATGAAAAAGGCTCCGCAACCCGGACAATCGGCGCAACAAGCTGCCATTCAGACAAAACCGATGGGCGTTTCAGCCCGTGCCGTTACCTTTGCGGCAAATTCAAAAATCGTTTTGTATATGGAAATAGTATCTATCGAGAAAAAGACCTCGAGGAAATGGTGGCACAAACGGATGCCTTCGTGGAGAAGGTCGCCGCCTTGCAGCTCATGGGGGATGCCAAAAGGCTCGGCAAGTGCTCACGGGCGAAGAGGTTTGTGGGCAGTTGAGAATCAGCAACGCACGTTGCAGAAACTGCGTGACAGGGGCTTTATCGGTTATTCGCAAATCGGCTTCCGTTTTTACTACAAGCCGGAAGATGTGAAAAGGCTCATCCCGCTTATCGGTACGATTTGTCCCACTGACAGATAGCCTTGTCTGACTTAAAACGGATATGATTATGAACGAAGACAACAATGTTATCACGATGGATTGTGAATCAGTAGCCGTATTGCTGCAAAAGATGCGGAAGGAATCCAAATGGCTCTCCGATTTTTTGGAAAGTTACCGTCCGCCATTGGATGGGGAGCGATACCTGACGGACAAGGAAGTGGCGGAACTGCTCCGCGTGAGCCGCCGCACCTTGCAGGAATACCGCAACAACAGGATATTGCCTTTTATCCTGCTGGCAGGAAAGGTGCTTTATCCGGAATCGGGACTGCGCGAAGTGTTGGAAGCAAATTATAGAAAACCGCTGAAAGGGTGAGATAAGGCGGCTGTATGCACAAAGAGGAAACGGACAACCCCGGTCGTGGAGCTGTCCGTTTCCTCTTTCTGTTGTCGGCATTGTCAATGTCCGTGCGTGTTCAGCAATACCCGTTGGCCTTGTGGATGAGCATCACGTATGCCTGCTGCTTTTCTTTGGCAAGAATCTTCTCCACCAGCCACCTGCGGAACACGTGCGTGCAGTAGGTGTTCAGCCGGAAGGCGATGGGGATGGATGATTTCAAGGGCATACACATCGGCATACAAACCGTTTTCAAGCCGCATGTAGCGGCATACCTCGTAGTCGTTCAGCACGTCCGACTTGCGGACGGCTTGATGGCGGCGTTCACTGCCGGAACGCTGCATGGAACAACCCGGCGATTTCGGTGGCGGTCATCCACACCTCGTTACCGGTTACGCTGACCGTCTTGTTCTCTATGATAATGATTCCTCGTTTCATGGCTTTCTGTCCTTTTTAAATGTTGCATCCTGCAAATTCCTCAATCGTGTTCAGTTTTTCGGTAAGGTTCTCCATGTCTTGGTTGAGCTTCTCCTTGGTTATCTTCGCATAGATCTGGGTGGTCTTTATGCTCTTGTGCCCCAGCATGGAACTCACCGTTTCAATGGGCACGCCGTTGGAGAGGAACACCGTCGTGGTTGCCGTGTGACGGCTCTGGTGCCACGTGATATGCTTCGTGATGCCGCAACGTTTGGCAACGGCACGTATTTCGTACAGACAGGTCATGTAGTGGGGGACGGGAAATATCCTTCCGTCCTCACACAATCCCCGGTACTTGTCGATAATCCGTTTGGCGATGTCAAGCAGACGGATATTGGAAACCATGCCCGTTTTCTGACGGTTGATGTTGATCCACTCGTGGTCGTCGAAGTAGGTTCGGATATTTTCCTCCGTGAGATTGCGCATATCGGCGAAGGACAAGCCCGTGAATGCGCAAAACAGGTAGAGGTCGCGGTAAAGTTCCTGCTTGGCGTTCTTCAGTTTCCCTTCCATCAACTGCCGTATTTCGTCTTTCGTCAGGAAGCTGCGTGTCGTTTCCTCCTTTTTGATTTCGTACTCCCGGAACGGGTCGCGCGTGAGCCACTCGTTGTTGATGGCGATGAACACCATCGTCCGGAGCGGGCATACGTAAAGCCACACGGTATTGGTACAGCAATGCTTGTCCGTGCGGAGGAACATCTCGAAGTCGGAGATGAATGCGGGCGTAAGCTCCTTCAAGGCGATGTCCTTCACATGATAGCGGATATTGAGAAACTCTTGCAGGTGCTTGTACACCGTCTTGTACTTGGAAAGCGTGGCTTTGGCTTTCATGCCTGCCTCCACCTGCTTCTCGTAGTCCTCGTTGTGTCTGCTGAACACCTGCATCAAGGTATGGTAGCGGTGTTCAAGTCCGAGAAAGGCGTTCTTGACCTTTTCTGCCGTGACATAGTTGTCACGTTCCATGATTTCCTGATAATGCTTGTTGATGCGCACGCGCATCTTGTCGAGCAGGCGGTTCGTTTCGAGTGCCGCCGTGCTTCTGCCCGTGACACGCCCACCTTTGGTGTCCCACAACTTCGGATCGACAGACAACTTGCAACTGAACTGTGTTTGGCTTCCGTCCACCGTGATACGTCCCATGACGGGCACTGTACCGTCTTTTTTCACTACCTGCCGTTTGAGGTAGAAGATAACTGAAAATGTACTCTTCATCTTTCTGAACTTTTTTGGTTTCAAAATTACTTGGTGAAGAGTCCTTCGTCGATACGCAAATAGCAGAGGAACGGCGCAATTATTATCCGTTACCGGAATTGTTGCGTGAGTTGTCAGTAACTCACTATATAATAGTGCATTTCGCTATTTTTCCTAAGCTCCGATACCACCAATTATGCAGGGTAACGAATCGGTAACGTAGCGAAGTCCTAACTTGGTTCAGACTTGGCTTTTTCTGTCATTCAGTTGCAGAAGCTATTTTCTTAAAAAGCCTATTTCTCAATAACTTTGCTCTACTTTTCCATATCTCACCGATTATTGCTACCTTTGCAGTAATAAAATCGTTCTTTGACTAATGCAAAAGAAAACTGAATACAGCAATTCGCTCGTTTCTAAATCGTTACCTATAAATAGAATGGTGTTTCATAGACTGCTGTTTATCAGCTAGATATGAATTTTACTGTGTTTAGCAAGGTTAGTAATGTTACAGGTGAAAGATTATATATCTTACAAGTGATACATATCATACAGGTATGAAGTTTCAGTATATGTTTGATAATAAAACAGTAGGTTATCTTTTTTTACGATTATCCAGTTCAATGAACTCTTTTCGGATGAATAAGTTTCTTATGTTTTTCAATATGGCAGATTTTTCAACTTCGATAGTCTCGGTGTCACAGCCTTTCAACCCTTTGTAACATTTTACTTTCATATAGGTATCGTTTTGATCGATATTTCTTTTTCAGATCACCGGAGTGTTTCAATTCGTTCTGCTGTTGGTCAGCGCAAGGTTCACCACCTGCTCCTCTCCGCCACGCAGCTCGGTCAGTCCGTCAGGGATGGCATAGGTGATTATTTGACCGCTCACGGTGATTTCTATCCACGGGGTGTCGCTGACGACGGGCTGAGGGAAGAGGATGGCGCGGAAGCGGTTGCCGTCACCGTCAGTGGATTTCAGAGGGGTGAAGTCGGAGAGTGTCCTGTGGGTAGTCACCTTGCCGTCATAGCCTATAGTACCCGTGGAACGCATATTCTTTATCACGATCGTGGCGTTATTCACATCCTCCTGCGTCAACGTGCCGGGCGTGGCGGAAAGGCTGAGGCTGACCGTGAGGCGGTACATTACGTGGCGGAAGTCGAGGGGAACGGCACCGTCGCTTTCCACACGGTGGAGGGAGGAGGCATGAAGCAGGTCGGTGGCGGCGTATTGCTCCTCGGTGCTCTGGTCGGTGGGCAGGGTGAGTTCTTGGATTGTTTCCATGTAGGTGCGTGCCGGGAAAAAGGCAAAGAAATTGAGCTCGGCGCTGTTGCCGAATCCTTCCCACGTCAGGTTGTCGGCTTCCCATGTGCCGTTGCGGAAGATAGCGGGATATATCATAGCGGATTCGGGGCGGTCCTCATGGGCGATGAATATCTCCGTTTTGTCACCGTTGTTGAAGCTGCCCGTGCCGTTGTCGTTGATGGTGGCTCGTGTGCCGGGGGAATCGGTGGCATCACTGCCTGTGAAACCGGCGATAGCAGTAGTGAAGCGGATGGTGTTGCCGTTGTCCGTGCCGCCATCGGGAGTAGGTGCATCATCTGCGAGCAGGCCGATAATCCGACCACACCCGACAGGATGGCGATAAGGCATATATTCTTTTTTATTATTTTCATATCGTTGCGTTTGTTAAATTACGTTGTTTTTATGGATTGTGGTTGAAGTTCCCGAAGCTGAACTTCGACCGACTCGAAGTTCAGCTTCGGGAGTTATATTCTTACAGGGATACAGGGACTATCCCTTTTTTGCCCAGCCAACGATATTTATGTAAAAATCGTTGTAATCCTCGTCAGTCGAGTCTTCAATGCAAAAGCTATAAACCTGTCCTACCTTTCCGGCATGTGAGTCGGTCACATTGTTGGCGGTGATGCTTTGATTGATCTTTGCGCTTGCAGGAATATCCACATGCAGGTACAATACATCGCCGGTAAAATCACGATGTCCTTGTCCCAATACCTGATAGGATGTGCTGCTGTTCGTTTTAGGATATTGGAAATAAATTCAATCTCTCAAAAATAGTTTATATAATGATTTGAAAATCAGATTGTTGAAAATTTCACGATTTTAATTAAGGAACAAACAAGAAACAAAATCGTTAATTAAAGGTATTTCCCAATTTTTTGTTTTCACTCTGTTTCTTTCTTTGCACTTGCTTATAATCGGGACTTCTTGAACAGCTTCCCACCAGATTTTTTCGTCCGATGGTTGCATGTGAGCTTCCAAGAACCACTGCAGCCAAAAGAAAAA
>ENA-OQCE01000596-OQCE01000596.1-human-gut-metagenome-genome-assembly--contig:-NODE-596-length-17260-cov-3.893597_pt1 | contig 17260 bp, 17 predicted proteins | sample MGYA00242495_ERZ504572 | MGnify/ENA primary metagenome ERZ504572 (study PRJEB26092, sample SAMD00036228) | human gut metagenome | host: Homo sapiens | study: EMG produced TPA metagenomics assembly of...
TGTTGGAAAGGGATGGAAGGCTGCAATTATTGTGTGGCACGATACTTTTAAGGAATCAGCGTTGTTCCGTAAATTGTTTCTTTTGTGTTTTGTTACTTCGCTCATTTTATTTAAGACTCTCCTAAATAGAGATCTATGGATGAACCGTTATCTAACGTTATGGGAGGTTGGAGCATTTGGGAAACAGTGAATGGAAAAAAGAAGCTTACAACAGAATGTATTGAGAATGTGATTATGATGATGCCATTTAGTGCTACGTTGATATGGACATTTGGAGAAAGGCAGAGGATGATTTGGAAAGGCATAAAGATAACTTTTTGTCTTTCTGTATCCATAGAATTTCTTCAATTGTTTTTGAGATTGGGCACATTTCAGTTATCAGATATCTTTTATAACACATTGGGGGATGTTTAGGAAGTGTAATATATGGGGGATGCTGGAAAATGATAGGCAAGCAACAATGATTTTCACTTATTAGACTTTTAGTAGAAGAAGTGAAGAAACGAATGAAAGGTATTATTTTAGCAGGAGGTTCAGGCACACGCCTGTACCCATTAACAAAAGTAACAAGTAAACAGCTTTTGCCAATCTACGACAAACCGATGATTTATTATCCGATGTCCGTTCTGATGAACGCTGGCATCCGCGATATTTTGATTATTTCCACACCGCAGGATACTCCTCGTTTCGAGAATCTGCTGGGAGATGGACACCAGTTTGGTGTGAATCTGACCTATGCGGTTCAGCCGTCTCCGGATGGACTGGCACAGGCTTTTATCATTGGTGCTGATTCATCGGAAACGATTCTGTGGCTATGGTGTTGGGCGACAACATTTTTGCGGGCCACGGATTGAAGAAGAGATTAAACGCAGCGGTGGAAAAGGCAGAAAACGGCAAGGGCGCAACGGTGTTTGGCTATTATGTGGACGATCCGGAGCGATTCGGTATTGTTGAGTTCGACAAGAACGGTAAGGCCATTTCTATCGAGGAAAAGCCAGAACATCCGAAGAGCAACTACTGCGTGACTGGTCTGTACTTCTATGATAACCGTGTAGTCGAGTTTGCCAAGAATCTGAAACTGTCTGCCCGTGGTGAATTAGAAATTACCGATTTGAACCGTATGTATCTGGAAGATGGTACTCTGAATGTGGAATTGCTAGGTCAGGGCTTCACTTGGCTGGATACAGGTACACATGAGAGCCTGGTGAATGCCACCAACTTCGTAAAGACTGTCGAGCAGCATCAGCATCGTAAGATTGCTTGCCTGGAAGAAATCGCATATCTGAACGGATGAATCAGCAAGGATGAGCTGATGGAAGTCTATGAGGTCATGAAGAAGAACCAGTATGGTCAGTATCTGAAGGATGTCATGGACGGCAAGTATCAGGAACATCTGTATTGATAAAAGAAGAAACAACGATGAAAGAAACGATTGATTTACTTGGAAAGATCCTCACAAATATCCTGACTGCTCTCTATGAGCCGTTTGGATTCTCGCTCCTGCTTTCCTTTTTGGCTATGTTTTTCTATCTGTATGCGTATGAGCCAATACATGCTGGCAAAGGCTGGAAGAATGCATAGTGACATGGTATCAGAAGTTCAAAGAGAGCGTGTTCTTCCGGAGGTTGTTTTTCTTAGCTTTTGTGACCTCACTTATTCTGTTCCGAACCCTGTTAAACCGCAATCTTTGGATGAATCCTTTATCCGATGTCATGGGTGGCTGGGGCATCTGGGAGACAGTGAAAGGTGAACAGAAGCTGACCACCGAGTGCATCGAGAACGTAATCATGATGGTACCGTTTTCAGCAGTAGTGGCGTGGACGTTCGGAGAGAAGATAGGAAGCGGCTGGAAGAAGATACTGTGGCAAAGCGGAAAGATAGCATTTATCTTTTCAGTAAGCATAGAGATGTTGCAATTATTGCTTCGCTTGGGTACGTTTCAGCTATCAGACATTTTCTACAACACAGTCGGTGGAGTAGTAGGTGGTTTGGTGTACTATGCGGTGATGAAGGTAAGAAAGTGTCTGTAAAACTGGATGAAATTGTGATATACTGGGAGCGGTAGCTCCCTACGCTGCTCGTAATAATCACACACCTCTTCGTGGTGAGCAGCAGGCAACGATCTTATTTGTGAGTATGGTCGGTTAAGATGCGTGGAAATTTATATATAAGAACCTAAAGAGGAAAAAGCATGATTAAGAAAATAGTAATTGATAAGTTTAAGAGTATTAATCATCTTGAAATTACACCGGCGGGAAACTTTAATGTTCTTATCGGAGAAAATAATATTGGAAAAACTACCATTTTTGAAGCAATTCATTTGTGGAAAATGTGTTATGATAATAAACTAAAGAAAGACAAATCAGGTTTCTATTCTACGGCACATCATTTGAAGTTTGAAAGCATGGAATTTATCCGTGCTTATCATGACGAGGATTTGTTTCCAATAGGGTGCAGTGGAAAAGATGCAAAATGCGCTGTGACATTGGTGATAGAATATAATGGTCAGAGTTATAATTTGGGCTTTACTGTAAGTAAGGTTAGCAATATAGATGATGCTTATTTGCAAGTGGATTACATTGATGGAAATGCATTTAAATCTTTTGCGACAATGGTTGCCGAAATTCAAGGTAAGAATCTTGCAACCTTTTTTGGTATAAATGAATCAAGGCCTATTCCCAATATTGTGGCCAAAGAGCCATATATGTATAAAGCGCAGGTGCTAGATAAAATAGCCAAGGGAAAAGGCTATGAAGTATTACGGAATAAAGTTATAAGTCATATTAGTGAAGTGGAAACACATATTAAGAATGTCACGGGTGAAGAGTTTGTGTTTTCCGAATCGGAGAAGGATGACAAGACATATATATCCATCAAAGTGAATGGAAAAGATATTTTTTCATACGGAAGTGGATTCTTGCAACTAACGGAGATTTTCTCTTCGATGGAATATCTTGATCCGGAAATATACATTTTATTAATTGATGAGCCGGATGCTCACCTCCACTTAAAGTTGCAGAAGAGATTGATAGAGGAGTTCAGGAATATTCCGAATGCTCAAATGTTTATTATTACACATAATGAACGGTTCATGGAGCAAGTCGACGAAAATGAGATTCTGTTCTTAGATGAAAATTCTAAAAGCATGGGGGCTTTGAACCATTTACAAACTGGCACAAAATGGGTGGCTCTTGAGGATTTAAAAGGATGCCTTAATCAACTTGACAAATTGAGATTTGCAAACAAATTGATTATGGTGGAGGGACAAACAGATATAGATTTCTTTAATAATATTAAACCAAAGTATGAGGCAGTCACTGGAAAAAGTGAGCCGATTGCTAATGTGTATATTCCTATGAGGGGAATTGACACACTTAATGGAAAACTGGTTGCATATTCAAGAGCTTTAAAAGGCGTAATCCCTGATTCTTGCAAATGGATTATTATTCGAGATACAGATTGTGTTCCGTGTACTAGGACGGAATCCGCTGGCAATGATGATAAAAAGGATATGGATACCTCTGCGGATGTTAAGGTGTTATTTCAAGACGGTTATGGCATAGAATCCACATTCGCTGCGGAACCAGGAAAACTTTCTAGAATTCTAGGACGGTACTACATGTTGGATGATTCTGCATATACAACTATTGAAACGTACATAAGTGAAACTAGTAGTGATTTTGCACGAAGAGTGAGAGATATTACTGACACGGAGTTATATGGGAAATTTGAAAATCATTTTAATCGTCAAATTAAAAAAAGATCTGGAAGAACTTATAGAAATTTACAATTCCGTGATGTATTAGCGGTAATATCAAGTAATAATATTCAGTATATCATGACAAAAGGAATCATGAACAAATATCTGAAGGCTATTCACGATAAAATAATAATCGGATTTCCGCAGACTGTAAGTATGACACCGTTAGATATAGATTCCATTTTTACTGAGTACTACTCACATATAAATACTGTGGATGATTTATTAGACTGTCATAAAAAAAATACTAGATGAGATATATACATAAGCCGCTTGCAGTCGGTATTGTCCTCGTACCCCTGTTCTGCTATACCTAAACAACTATAAAAGGAAAGAGGTTATCACGATTCTCAGAATGAAAGGCAGCAAAAACCGCCCCAAAACTACCCATACCGACTACGCAACCCAAATAACGCAAAAGCAATCCGAAATCACAACCTTAACCACCGAGATCGCATCCAGCTAGAAAGCGATTGATGAGCAGAAGAACACACTGAAAGAGAAGAAGACTGCTCTGAAGAAAGCACAGAAAGAAGTGGCATCCCTGGAATCGAAGAAGGCAAAGGCAGATGCTAAGGCCGCTGAAGAAGCTAAGAAGACCGAAGCAGAGGCTGTGCTGCATAGATATTTTGGTGTCAGGAACTATTAAATTTTAATAAAAAATGTAGTAAAACGCTTGTATATAGCAAACAGATGCAAGCGTTATTAAAAATCTAGTGTTGGAATATTGAGTGCTTACTGTTAATATGCAGATTCTAATTAAGGAGTATTATACGAGAAGGGAGTTTTTACATGAAAGATAAATATAAGAGTAAAATTATAATCTCAATATCGGGAGCGGTGATAGGGGCTGTCTGTACATATTTTGAAGGAAAAAGTAATGGTGCTCAACAGCAGAATGAATATATCATGTCTAAGATTGTCAATATAGATGGGGATAACAACACGGTTGTTTTTAATGACATTGATGATTTTATAGATAATTATGTTCAGGTTGTTAAGGACAATAACAAGTTAAATGAGCAAAAACTCAAAGTATTTTTGATGAAAATAAGGAATTAAAAGAGAAGAATGAAGAATTGATTTCACAATCAGCAAATAAAGACGATTATAATTTTTCTTCTGTAGGTTTATCTATAGATGGGGAGAAAATAGCGTTTGATAACTTGGATTCAGTTCTTACTTTTAATGGAAAAGAATATTGGAGCAAGGAGCTTGCTACTAAACTTGTGCCGGATAATAAGTCAGTATCAAGAAAAGATGATTGTATATACGTGGGCAATATTGTTGCTGAGGCATCTAATTTATTTGATATGCATATTAATGACAGTAGTACTGCGTGGTTAAAAGATATGGCTACCGATTCTTATGGAAATGCTCATTCGAATGTGCTTATATCTTATAACTGCTCATCAGGGCATGCTACGTTCGTGTTAAATAAAAAATATAAATATATCAAATTTTCAATAGCTGCAAGTGATTCATGTGAAGACGGTGCATCAATGAATTATGTGATAAAAGCAGATGATAATGTCGTTTATACATCTAAGTCATTTACTAAAAAGGATGAACCACTTAGTGAAAGCTCTATTGATATTTCTAATTGTAATTTACTTACAGTAGAATTTAATACTGATAAATGGGGAGAGGGTCAAGCATTTATGTATGATGCAGTTGTTTTTAATGCGGAATAATATCTTAATAAGAACGTGCATAGCTTTCTGTATAAGTGTTGTATGCAGTGACGAAGAAGCACAGTGTGGTCAGGCACTATTAAATTCTTATAAAATATTAAATTCTAATATACGGACTGTTGAAATTGTATATTAAGCCTGAAATCCGCATAGTTACAAGTGCATACTAAGTTTAGACCATTGTAAAAACTGACGAAATTAGTAAAAAATTATGAGGATGATTAAGAAATCATGAGGTCACCAAGAGTTCCTGGTGAAGAACAAATTGCAATTGAATAAACTATAGAAATTACTTTAAGAGTGATAATGATGAAAGAACAAATAGCTAAATTTATTATGGGGATTTTTTGTATTCTTATTGTGGTAGTAGTAGCAATAAGAATATGTTTTTTAAGAGGGCAGTGGATTAATGGATTGTTCTGCGGCCATATTAATAAAGGTTGTACACAAGTGACATTTTCTTCCATTAAAGCGAGACTATGAAGAAAAGTCTGTAAATAATAATCTTCTATGATAATGATTGAGCTGGAAGCGCTAAATTGGAGCATCCAGCTCTTGTTTTATATATAACCGTCTTCCGTCGTAGTACTATGAAAGTTCCGACGTTTTCAAATTAAAAATTTTGATGTACAAAGTTACAATACGGAGCAAAACGCGGCGAAAGTTATTCTCTAATAAAGAATACCAACCGACAGCAGCAAGAACGTTTCGATAGGCAAGACGATGATTTGTACGACGAACTGTACTTTGACGACAGCCCGTATTGACGCAAAAAGTAAATTTAATACCATATTTTTCAAAAAATTGTATTGACAATTCAGAGATTTGTAAGATAATAGTGGTGTGGGATATAACTACTATGAACAATTATGAATTTTTAGAGAAACTCGGCTTTTCGTCAAACGAAGCAAAAGTATATGGAACACTAATTAAACATAAAGTGTTAAACGGTTACGAAATCGCAAAACTTTCGGGCGTTGCGCGTTCGTTGGTGTACGAGGTTATCAATCGCTTGGTGGCAAAGGGCGCGGTTATTCGTATAGACGGAGAGCCGAATTTTTACAAGCCTCTCGAGTATCAAGACCTTATACGTAGCATCAAGGAAGAAAACGAAAAGAATATTGCCTGCGCCGAACGCGAGCTACAACAACTTGCAACGGAAAACGCCGACGTCGATTATGTAATGAATATAGTGGGCGAAGAAAAATACGTTGCTAAGGCAAAGAAACTTATCGACAGCGCGCAAGCGGAAATTTCGCTGTCCATTTGGCGAGAGCCGTTCGAAGTGCTACGTAGTAATATCGAAAACGCAATATCCCGCGGGGTAAAGGTGTATATTTTTACTTTCGAAAGCATTTTGGTCGAGGGCGCAACGGTGTATTCGTACAATATCAACGACGTTTCAACACTGTTTCCATACCGTAGAACAACAATTATAATCGACGGCGGAGAGTGTTTAGTCGGAGAAGAAGGCAATCGCAACGTTTACGCGCATACGCGCAATCATTCGGTTGTTTCCCTTGCCACCGACGAAATTGTTTTGAATGTTTTTTGGAATAAACTTATCGAAAAAGAAAACTTGTTGTCTAAAGGCTGCTCCGGCGCGGATTTCTTGCAAGCCATACACAATTTGGCGGAGCGCTACGGCATTACCGACGAGATGACCAAGAATTTCCTTGTTTACAATTTTCAAAAGGAGAAAACTCAAAATGGCAAAAAACGTTGAACGATTACAGGCGCGCGAAGCCAAGGAACTTATCCGCCGCGAAAAGCAGTTGGGCGCAAGAAGCAACAAGTTTTATTTGATTTACTTGTTTATGATTTTGTCGCTCATCTACATAACGGACGAAATCGCGTCTACTATATCCATTCAGTTTCAGGCGAATATAGTTACAGAATTCTTCGTAAAAAATATGGGTATGGAATACGGTGCGGGATTATCGCTCTTTTCCGCCATAGGTTTTATTTCCTATCCGGTAACACTGCTTATTATTTTCTATCGTCCCCTTGCGGACAAATTCGGGCGTAAGCGTTTTTGGTTATTAACACGTTATGTATGGGCTTAGGGCTGTTCCTTGTGTATTTATCCAAAAATATCTACGTTTACATGATAGGCGGCACGTTGATGAGTTTTATGGTCTCGCACGATATGCAATGCGTGTACATACTGGAATGCTCCGACAAAAAGTCTCGCGCCCGTAACTACGCAATCGTAAAAGCGGTGGCGATACTGGGCACGTTACTTGTTCCGTTGCTTAGGGCTACACTCATGCAAAACGTAAGCGAGCGTTGGCACGTAGTATATTTGGTGCCGGCAATTATCGGTTTTGTAATGTCGTTATTCGCGCTGCTTTTTGCTAGGGAAACAAACGCATTTTTGACTAAAAGAATAGAGTATTTAAAAACGCCTATAGAAGAACGTGAACAACGCAGCAAGGAAGGACGCGAACAAAACGCACAAGGCGGAATTCTGACCGCTGTAAAATTCGCATTCAGACACAGACAATTGCGCTTTTTGATTATTGCTTGTTGCTGCTTTTATCTCGCTTCGTTAGGTACGGCAACGTACAGTACGGTCATGGCAAAGTCGGCGCTGATGACGGAAGAAGAAATAACTCTTGCTTTGTTTCTGTATCCCGTCGGCAACGCGCTGTTTACATTGATTTCCGGTTTTGTGTCGGATAAATTCGGACGTAAAGTAACTATAGTCGCAATGTCTTGTTCGGCGTTGACGTGTTATTTGCTGTTTATCTTTAGCGGTATGTTCAAGTGGACTCCGTATTTGACGGGTTTTGCTATCGGAGGATTTATGGGCAGTTACTGGGGCGCAGGCGATACCATCGGCGGAATTATGTTTTCCGAATCGACTCCTACAAACCTGCGTTCGTCGGTTACGGTAATCAATACGTTGCTTAACGGAGTTATGGGCGGACTTGCAACAGTTATTACTATGATACTGCTGCCTATCATTCCTGAACGCATGTTCGGCTATATGTATTTGGGCTTGACGGTTCCGGGGCTTGTAGGTGCAATTGTAATAATGTGGCTGTTTGTCGGCGAAACTCGCGGACTTGATCTTAAAACTGTAACCGGTACGGAATGGGATAAGCCTAAAAAGGTTAAAGAAGAACAACAGGACGGTGAATAAAATGAATAACAAACAATTTGAAATCGGCGTAAGCGAACAGCCGTTAGATATTATTAAGGAAACGTGCGGTTTTGCGGGCATTTTTAAGCAAATAGGTGTTATAGGGGATTCTTTGGCATCGGGCGAGTTTGAAAGTCACGATGAAAACGGAAATATAGTTTATACCGATATGTACGAGTACTCGTGGCCCGCCGTTTTAGAGCGCATTACTGGAACAAAATACAACAATTATTCCCGCGGCGGAATGACCGCGCGCGAGTATGTTCAAAGTTGGGCGGACACAAACGGATTTTGGCAATGGAATCAAGCGTATATTATTGCGTTAGGCAACAACGATTCGTTTGTGTTCGGGCATCCTTTGGGAAGTGTCAAGGACGTCAACGCCGATTGTCCGCAGGATAATGGCGATACGTTTTTCGGTAATATGGCAAAATCGTTTCCAAACTTAAAACAATAGAGCCTAACGCGCGTATTTTTGTTGTAACTCCTCAACTGCGCGGTGAAGCGTGTGATAACGATATCCGTTATATCGCAAGCGAACTCGCCAAATTGTGCGATATGTTTGAGTTTACTTACTTGCTGGATATGACTGCGCATGCGCCCATATACGATGCAGAAATGCGTAAATCGTTCGGGTTGGGCTTTCATCCGAACCCGATGGGCTACTATGCATACGCGTTGATTGTGGGAAATTATATCGATTACATTATCAGAAGTAACCCGCAGGAATTTGCTACGATACCGTTTGTAGGTACGTTGCTCAAAAACAAAGATTACAAATATTATATATAAAAATTATATCCAGGCTATTTTGACATATTTCGACAAATAATTAAAAATCTGATACTCTGAGTTTTGGTGGAATTGCTACGCTTAAATGTACATGATCTATACATAGTGCTACACTCAGACAATGGATCACCGATGAAAGGCGCTACTATGTTAGCCACTTTGTATCAGCTTGGAATTACGCCATCGAATAGCCGGCCACGGAAGCATCCAGTGCCTGTCCCCGGAAAAAAATGAGGAGAAGGTACTGTAAGAAATAATTGACTCCCTTAGGAGTAAATATGTAGTAGCAATAATTCATACCTTTTTAGCTGTATTTTGTATCGTAAACAGAAAGAAAATGCACTATAATCCAAGGCAATGAAAGTACTTAAAAAAGTAGTTTCGTTGCCTTGGTTCCATTTTTAGAAAGAATAATACTTAGGTGGGAAAATTCCCAGGCGCTGTGTGGAGTTTTCTGTAAGAAGCCGGGGACAGACCGCACTGTTTCTTGAAAAAGGAAGAAAAGTGGTGAGGGTCTAAGAACCCAAGCTGTGTGGAGATGACAGAAACAGGAAGAGTGGTGCGGCCTAGCTTGGACTGGGCCAGCTTGCACTTTTGGGACAGGTAATACTGGTAGGGAGCAACATGATATACCTCCTGGAACAGGTGGATGAGCCTGGAGCGGGACAGGGAAACGGTATCTGCCAGATGATCCAAGGACAGACTTTCTGTTAAGTGCATATCGATATAATTGCGGATCGCCAGTGCAGTAGGATTGATGGGAACTTTGTTTGCCAGAAAATCCGCAAGCTCCTGAATATATTGATGGAGCAGTACAGCCAGCTTGTCAGCAGAGTGTACAGGGTCGGCGGTAAAGGCATCAAGGATCCGGGTCAGAGGTGTTTCGTTATGGAAGCGGGGGATCAGGGTGACACCGTCTAAGCCGTAATCGGAGAGAAGATGCTGTACCAGACTGCCGCTGACATTGAACCAGATCTTGGTCCAGGGATCAACTTTGTCTGAATAGTAGTGGTGGTAGGTGCCGGCAGTAAGGATATAGGCATCTCCGGCATTTACAGTGAGGATACTGCCGTTTCGCTCGATATGTCCACGGCCGCTTAAAACGTATTCAAACACACACAGGGGTCTGCGATAAACCAGGATCTCATAGGCAGGATCCGGGTAAGTGATACCGGCCATGGTGGGAGAAAAGCTTTCCGCGGTAGGGCCGGTGTAGACAGTGTATTTCTCAATCTGTGTGCGTGTAATTTCCTGAGGCATGGTGGTTCCTCCATTTTTTGAAAGCAAATTGCAATAATGTAATAACAGCATTGTAGTAAAAAGGAGCAAGCCTGTCAACTATGGCTTTCACCATATAAAATAAAAATGAAATCAACCCAAATAAAATGATCACAGGAGGACTAAATATGACACAAATACCCAGACCGGAGCATCCCCAGCCCCAGATGAAGAGGGAGCATTGGAAAAACCTGAATGGAGAATGGGATTTTTCCTTTGACTTTGGATGCAGCGGCATAGATCAGAAATGGCAGGAAGGAAAGACAGATTGGGAGAAGAAGATCCTGGTGCCCTTCTGCCCGGAAAGTGATCTGAGCGGAATCGGCTATAAGGACTTTATCCCCGGCATATGGTATCACCGCACCATCACATTGACAGGGGAGGAGCTGAAGGGAGATCTTCTCTTACATTTCGGCGCAGTGGACTATGATGCAAGAGTATGGATCAATGGAGTAGAGGCAGGCAGACACCAGGGCGGTTATGTTTCCTTTACGTTTAATATTACAAAGCTTGTAAAGGAAGGAGAAAATGACATTACGCTTTTTGCAGCAGATGATGTGAGAAGCGGAAAGCAGCCCAAGGGAAAGCAGAGTCATTTCTTCTACTCCATAGGCTGTGATTATACCAGAACGACAGGTATCTGGCAGACGGTATGGCTTGAGTGGGTACCGGAAAGCTACATTGAAAAAGTGCAATATTATCCAAACCTGGCAGAGGCAACTCTGGGAATTAAGGCGGTAGTAAAGGGGCAGGGCACACTGGAAGCAAAGGCCTTTTATGGGGGAGAGCCCTGTGGCAGCGTAAGCGCAAAGTCAGAGGGCGGCACCGTTACCATGACACTTCCTTTGTCCCGTCTGGAAAAGTGGGAGCCGGGTCATGGCAGACTGTATGACCTTACATTAACCTATGGAGAAGATAAGGTAGAAAGCTACTTTGGTATGCGTGAGGTAAGATTGGATGGAGAGAAATTCCTCATCAACGATAAGAGCGTGTTCCAAAGACTGGTGCTGGATCAGGGCTTCTATCCGGACGGCATTTACACAGCGCCTACAGAGGAAGCACTTGTCAAGGATGTGGAATTGTCCATGGCTGCAGGCTTCAACGGCGCAAGACTCCATCAGAAGGTATTTGAGCCTCTGTTCTTGTATCACTGCGATAAAGCAGGCTATCTGGTATGGGGCGAGCAGGGCTGTTGGGGACTGGATTACAGCAATCCCGCAGCATTAAAATATTTCCTGCCTGAGTGGATGGAAGCCTTGGAGAGAGACTTCAACCATCCCGCCATCATCGGCTGGTGTCCGTTTAATGAGACATGGGATTATGAGGGAAGAAGGCAGGATGACAGCTTACTGGCCAATGTGTATAAGATGACAAAGCTGTATGACACCACCAGACCCTGCATTGATACCAGCGGAAATTATCATGTGGTGACGGACATCTATGACTTACACAATTATGAGCAGGATCCGGCAAAGTTTGCAGCAACCTACGAGTCCTTTAAACAGGGAGGTGATTTGGAAGATACTCATGGCTACAGGCAGACACCGGTAAAGGGTATCCCTACCTTCATCAGTGAGTATGGCGGTATCAAGTGGGACGAGGAAGGTGTTGAAAAGGATGGCTGGGGCTATGGTGCAGGTCCTGCTACCAAGGAGGAATTCCTGAACCGATATAAGGGACTGACCGATGCCCTTTTGGACAATCCCCATATGTTTGCTTTCTGCTATACCCAGCTGTATGATGTGGAGCAAGAGTTAAACGGTCTGTATACCTATGAACGTAAACCCAAGTTTGATATGGATGTGATAAAGGCAATCAATGCCCGTAAGGCAGCAATCGAGGATTAAAAGCATCCCGCAGAGTATAAAAGAAAGCGTGTGAGAGACATTGGGGTCTGACATTCTTACAAGATGGTAAACAGTAGCGACAATTAGCCTAATCGGATGCTCAACCGAACAAAAAGAGAAGAACCCCCAGTAGCTGGCACTACTGGGGGCATTTGTGTACTATGGAGTACTCATTTCATTTTTGTTAATCAGATTATATCACACCTTATCGACATTTTCAAGTTTGTGTAATTTACGTAACCAAAATACATAAATATCCCCAAATACGTAATATACTGCAGAAAGGACGCAATATTTGATTAAAGTTTGCAAATGAATAAGAAAAACAGAATAAAGATTTCAATTAGTTCTTTTCAATATTTTATCAATTAACTCTGACACAGATTTGACACAGCCTTCTGCATATTGCTTTACAGTAGCTGGAGAATGATGGAATGTATAACCATGCTTTGTTGCCCTTAACATATCAATGTCATTTTCAGCATCACCAATGGCGTAGATTTGTTCATGCATGAATCCAAGTTTCTGACAAAGGATGTTCATGGCGTTCCCTTTTGAACAGTCTCTACACGCCATGTCAACATCCTGGATATTTACAAAAGCTCTCACCTCCTGGTGATCTGACTTTTCCAGCCAGTCTGCAAAAGCTTTTGCAGATTTATTGTCTTTGAAATGGAATGACATTCCATAAAGTTTTTCCGTTTTTAATAAATCAATACTGCTAATAGGTGTTGTTGGCAGGCTGTACTGCTTTTTTTGATTGCATGAAAATACGTTGTCTTTCGTATGAACTGTTAATGGTATATCCGATGTATATTCGTTTATTATTTTTTTGATTGCTGTAAATGATACAGGTTCTTCATGCAGTATTTGTTGATGACTATCCGCGATAATACTCCCTGTACCGGCAATCATGTAATCAGGCAAAAGATATCCTTCCAACGGAGCAACTATCCATGGCAATGCTCTGCCGGAGTTAATTACTATCAGATTTCCTCTTTGCTGGAATTCCTTTATTGCATCTAAATCTGATTCCTTAAAATATGTTTTTCCATTATCAGAGAACAATATTGTTCCATCCATGTCTGTAAATAAAATATTTTTCTGTTTCATATTTTTTCCCTGCTAAATTGATTGTCTTGTTGCATTATCCTGGAAGCTAAAGTAATCAGGGCGATGGCGTGACTGGGTATATTCAAACATAACACCATCACTATTGTAAGTATGAGAGGTGACAACAGCCATACAGTTATAGTCTCTAAGATCCAAATATTTTTCATCAATTTCAGTCATCTTTTCTACGGTCATGATACGTTTACTTGTGACAATGGAACTCCAAGAGTATTTTCCAGATAATCGTAAATCGACTTTTCTGCAATCTCTTTAGTTAGATCTTTAGCAACGCTTTTCAAAAAATAATTATGGTTTTATAAATTTTTTCCGATCCCCTCAAGTTCGTTCATGGAATCCTTGTTTTTTTCAAGTTCATCTCTGGCTGTTGCGTAATATGATTTTTTGAAAAGCATATCCCATGAAAGATATTTTGCCATACAGTCAAACTGCTTATCAATCAGCTCATACTGGATACTGTCTACGGGAGAACCGCCTACAACAATCGTGCCAACTTTTTTATTTTTTAACTGCAATCCACGGCAGTAGCACTTATCAATGATAAGTTTCAATTGTGCTGACATTCCCCACCAATAAACTGGTGTAGCAAAAAGAATCATATCTGCGGCAGCAATTTTATCAATTGTAGGATTTGTATCATCCTTATCGACGCATCCCTTAGAGCATTGACAGACACCACATCCCTTGCATGGTGCAATGTTGAGTTTGTCAGGTTCAATGATTTCAATTTCATTCTTTTCTGATGCTCCTTTTATAAATGCATTGATTGCTGTCAGCGTGTTTCCTTTTCTGGCACTTCCATTAATGATTACAATTTTCATGCGTGTATCCTCCAACTTCTGATTTGTTTCACTTTCTACTAAAGAAATACTGCATCAAAGCACCTATCAACAATCCTACGGAAGAAATTACCAAATACCAAATGGAGTGTATGAGTGCAGAATCATTATAATAGATGAAAACGGAAGGAATAAAAAGAACAGAAACCAAAAGCGGATACACATACTTGGCTTTTTTCTTTGATACACTGCCCATAATTATCGCAAGTACGAAGGTTGCAACTATAATTAAAAACACCATTCCCATAGCATCAGTAGGTCCTGCCGTTAATGGAAATACATAAAACATGAGTAGTTGTGCAATTAAGATTGCGATTTCTTTGAAATACTTTTTCATATCCATATCGAGACCGTTTCAAGTTTTGTGTAAACGTTTAAAACTGATATAAGATTTGTGAATAGTTACAAATGGGCAGAGCCGATTTTCCGGATTCTGCCCATATCTGCATTATACAGGAGTTTTTGGGCATGTCAATAAAACCTGCCCAAAACAAGCTGGTTTTACAGGTTGCGTCCAATCAGACGCTCTTCAAAATAGATTTCAAGCTGGGAGTGGATTTGCCCCCAGTCCTGCCTGTGCCCGGTCCATTTTTTCGTGATATCCAGGGTTGCCAGATACAGCATTTTCAAAAGGCTGTCATCTGACGGAAAAACGGTCTTGCTTTTGGTCACTTTCCGGAGCTGACGATTGAATCCTTCAATGGCATTTGTGGTGTAAATTAGACGTCTTACTGCCTCCGGATATTTAAAATATGTGGACAGGGTCGCCCAGTTATCATGCCAGGATTTATAGATTTTCGGGTACTTGGAATCCCATTTATCTTTGAACAATTCTAACTCATTTAAAGCTGTTTCTTCCGTTGGAGCCGCATATACAAGCTTCAGATCAGCCATCAGCTTTTTGATGTCTTTGTAGGAAACAAACTTCGTTGAATTACGGATTTGATGAATAATGCACTGCTGGATTTCTGTTTTTGGATAAACAGCTTCAATTGCCTGTGGAAATCCGTTTAGTCCATCCACACATGCTATCAGGATATCTTCAACTCCGCGGTTCTTTAGTCCATTCATGATGGAGAGCCAGAACTTGGCGCTTTCGTTTTCTCCAACATACATGCCAAGGACGTCCTTTTTTCCATTCATGTCGATACCAAGGGCGATGTAGACTGCGCGTTTTACAATACGTCCTTCGCTGCGGACATGATAGTGGATGGCATCCATAAATACAACGGCATACACTTCATCCAGAGGGTGTTCCTGCCATTCCTTTACAATCGGCAGGATTTTGTCTGTGATTCTGCTGATTGTGCTGTCAGAAATATCAATATCATACATTTCACGCATGTGAGATTCAATGTCTCCGGTGGTCATTCCTTTGGCATACATGGAAAGTATTTTTTCTTCCATGTCCTGAGTTACAGTAACAGAACAGCTAAAGGCAGAAAATCAGCTTGAATGGGTCGGGAAAATGAATAATATTCGTAGCAGAGCAGTAGAGATTATAGATGTAGAATTGATTTGTGTTTATGAGGACAAAGCGGCAGATATAATGTTAAAAGTAGTTGCGTGCGCACGCATATTGCGTTATGATACTGGTGGTTAGGAGGAATATATCTATGAAACTATTAAAATGGCTTTCCGTAACAGACCGATTTTACAAAATCTATTTGGACAAGCAACTTGCCCCCTATGGAATCAACAACAGTCAATATATGTTCTTAATCAAAATCTGTCGTTCGCCCGGTATTCTACAAGATTCTTTGTTGAATATGTTCTATGTTCATCCAAGCAATATTGTACGGACGGTTGCGACATTGGAAAAGCAGGGAATGATTACACGTTCTCCCAATGATAAGGATAAGCGGACATGTAAATTGTATCCTACAGAAAGAGCATTGTCTATTATTGACGAGATACAGATGATATGCGAAAAGACAGAAGCTCTTTTATTGCAGGGTATGAGCGAATCCGAGCAGAACCTTTTTATGGATTTCTTAATACAGGCGGGCAGAAATATCACATCGGAACTCCATATAGAGAGAAAGGGGGAGGAGTTCAATGACTGAAAATCCTCTGGGCTATGAAAAAATTTCAAAGCTGTTGAAAAATTTTGCTGTTCCCAGTATTGTGGCATCTCTTATCGGCTCAATCTACAATATTGTGGATCAGATTTTTATTGGTCAAGGGGTCGGTTATTTGGGAAATGCAGCAACCAATGTTGCCTACCCGTTTTCTACCATCTGCCTTGCCATTGCACTACTGGTCGGAATTGGCAGTGCTTCCCGTGTTTCCCTCTGTCTTGGACGCAAAGAGCCGAAAGCTGCCGCCAAAGCAGCGGGAAATGGTATTGTTCTGATGGGAATTTTCGGAATTATTTATTTGCTGGTTGGAGAAACTTTTCTGTCTTTGCTCCTAAAGGCATTTGGGGCAACGACAGATGTATTTCCATATGCAAAGCAGTATGCCAGCATAACATTGATTGGAATGCCGTTTCTCATTGTAACGAATGGTATGAGCAATTTGATTCGAGCAGATGGAAAACCAAAGTATTCAATGGTCTGCATGGTTGTGGGAGCTATTATCAATACCATTCTTGACCCCATTTTTATTTTTGTTTGCGATTGGGGAATTGCCGGCGCAGCTTGGGCAACAGTTATTGGGCAAATTTTTTCCTTCATACTCGCACTCCGTTATCTATGGCGTTTTCCAAACAATCCATTTTGAAAAAGAGTCGTTTTTTATTGGACATCAAAGAAAGCATGAAAATTTTG
>ENA-OQCE01000597-OQCE01000597.1-human-gut-metagenome-genome-assembly--contig:-NODE-597-length-17256-cov-1.305739_pt1 | contig 17256 bp, 33 predicted proteins | sample MGYA00242495_ERZ504572 | MGnify/ENA primary metagenome ERZ504572 (study PRJEB26092, sample SAMD00036228) | human gut metagenome | host: Homo sapiens | study: EMG produced TPA metagenomics assembly of...
CTGCGCAGCGTATATTTTAAGCGCCGCCGTAAAAATTTAACCGCTGACGGAAACCCACAATCCGTTCAGCCTTAAATAAAAAATTTAAAGGAGAGATGAATATGAAAAAATTTCTTTGTGCTTTGATGATGGCCGTACTTGCTTTGGGCATAACCGCCTGCGGCGGAGCAGCGGAACAATCCGCACCTGCGCCCGCCGCCAAAACGGAAACGGCTTCACCGGCAGCTGACGGCGGCAAAAAAATCCTCGTAGCCTATTTCAGCCATACCGGCAACACTGAAAAAGTAGCACAGCTTATCCAGAGCAAAACCGGCGCCGATATTTTCAAAATCGAAACCGCTACCCCGTATCCTTCCGTTTACCGCGAAACAACGGAACTGGCAAAGCAGGAAAAAGCCGATAACGCCCGCCCTGCGCTGAAAAACAAAGTGGAAAACATGGCCCAGTACGATGTTGTTTTTGTAGGTTACCCCATCTGGTGGTATACCGCGCCGATGGCAGTAGCAACCTTTGCCGACAGCTATGACTTCAGCGGCAAAACCGTTATCACCTTCTGCACCAGCGGCGGTAGCCCCATCAGCGACAGCACGCCGGACATTAACAAATGGTTTAAAGGCGCAAATGTTATTGAAGGCATCCGCGCTTACCCGGACGATACCGCAGCTACCGAAAAATGGCTGGCAGGCCTGAACCTGTAAAACCCCATAAAAATTTAAACCTGCACTTTTAACGGTGTAGGTTTTTTTATGCCTTCAGCTGTTTAGTTTTTTACGGTTTAACAACGGCTTTTAAAATCGGGTCGTTATGGTCGGTAAGACGCTCAAAGGTATGCTGCAAATCATCAAGCGGCACTATATCGGTAACAAAGCTTTCGGCGTCAACCATGCCGCCGGCAATCATGTTAATGGTTTCGGTAAATTCCGTGCGCGTGCACGATACGCTGCCGTGCAGCTTAACCTCTTTCAGTACCAGGCGGTTAACGTCCACGCTGATTTGCGGTTCAATGGAGTTGCCAACCATTACTATTTCGCCGCCTGGCTTAACCGCTTCAATGCACATGTTCAGCGTTTCGGCAGCGCCGACAGCTTCAAACACAATGTCGAAGCCGCCATCGGTGTCCTTCAGCATCTGCTTTACGCTTTCCGGGCTGCTTTCGTAAAAGGTATCGCACAGGTTCAGCTCGCGCGCTTGCGGGTTTTAATGTCATGGCGTTTGCTCATAGCCACGAACGAAGCACCTGCCTTGCGCGCCAAATCGCACATAAAGTGCCCGATAATGCCTGTGCCAACCACCAGCACCTTATCGTTAAGGCGCAGGCCGGAATGTTTAACGGCATGGTACGCTACCATCAGCGGGTCAATAAGCCTGCCGCCACATCCGAAACAGTATCCGGAAGTTTATAGGCATTGCTTGCCCTGCCCACAAATTTTTGCGCATAGCCGCCGTTGCACACAAAGCCGACGTAATTGGTGCCATCCACAAAGCGGCACAGGTGTTCCAGCCCGACGCGGCACATATCGCATTCGCCGCAGTACAGGTTCGCCCAAAAGGTAACGCGGTCGCCAACTTTAAAGCTGCTGGTGCCGGGGTTGGTTACCACGCCGCAAAACTCATGCCCCATATGGAACTCGCCGTCCTGCTCTGCCCATCCTTGCCGGTTTTCCACATATGAATATCACTGCCGCACACGCCGCAGGCTTTAACCTCAATTTCAAGCTCGCCCGGTTTTAATTCCGGCACGGGCACATCCTGCACAACTATTTTTTGCGGGCCTGCAAGCACGCCCGCTTTCATTGTTTCTGCCATGTTATCACAATCCTTTCTATACAAAAGCGCCTGCCGCCAATGGCAGACGCTTTTTTATCAGCTTTGAACCTGGCGCTGCTGTTCAGCCGGATAACGGTCGCCCACAACGGGGAACCTGTCCACGCTGCTTCCAGTTCGCGCACATCGGCTGCCGAAAGCGGCATATCCGCAGCACGCAGGTTTTCTTCAAGATGCGCCAGTTTGGTAGTACCGGGAATCGGTACAATAAAAGGTGCTTTGGCAAGCAGCCATGCCAGCGCCACCTGTGCCGAAGTCATGCCGCGCTTACGCCCAAATTCCTGTAATTCGTTAACAATGCGCGTATTAAGGCGGATATTCTCCGGTCGAAAAACGCGGCAGGGTCTGCCTGTTGTCGTTGTTGGGGTCAAAACGTGTATATTCGTTAATAGCGCCGCCCAAAAAGCCGCGGTTCATCGGGCTGTAAGGCACAAAACCAATGCCAAGCTCACGGCAGGCATCAAGCACGCCGTTGGTTTCCACATCACGGAACATCAGATGATACTCGCTCTGCACGGCAGTCAGCGGCGTTACGGCATGCGCACGGCGGATAGTATCCGCGCTTACTTCGCACACGCCCCAGCGTTTAACCTTGCCTTCCTTAATTAAATCGCCGATAGTGCCTGCAACTTCTTCAATCGGCACATTGCGGTCAAGCCTGTGCTGATAAAACATTTCCAAACAGTCCACACGCAGGCGGCGCAGCGATTCCTCGCAGTAACGGCGGATGATTTCCGGCCTGCTGTTCTGCCTGCCGGTAGCTTTGCCGTTAATAACTTCGTGCCCGAATTTTGTAGTTACGGCAACCTGCCCCTTGTAAGGTGCAAGCGCTTCGCCGACGAGTTCTTCGTTAATAAGCGGCCCGTAAATAATGGCGGTGTCAAATAATGTTACGCCGCGTTCAACCGCCTCGCGGATTACTTTAATGCACTCTTTGCGGCTGGGCGATACGCTGCGGTTGTAGTTCATACCCATGCACCCAAAGCCCAGTGCCGATACCGTCAGTGCGGCACTGCCGCTGCCCAGCGTGCGCCTGCCGCTGATGTTCATATGCCCGCTTTTATTGGCTCTGCTGCGTCCTTTGGCTTCCGTTTCCTGCGGAATTACGGAAGACGCCGCCAGAAAGGCTGCACCCATCAGTACCGATTTCTGCAAAAATGACCTCCTGCTCATCAGCTGCGGCTGTTTTTCTTTATTATCTGTATTTTCAGCCATAAAATTCCCTCCAGTAATTTTTTACTGTATTGCAATACAAAAACCGTTTGGCACCGGCCGTTTTTACGCGCGCTTACGGCAGCGGCACCCGGCTTTCTGATTCCATTTTATTACCGGCAGATGCATAAATCCAATACTTACCTTTTATAACACGATATGCAAAGCGGGCATGGCAAAGCTATTGCGCGAACGCGTTAATGTATTATAAAATAAAATAACAGATACAGCCTGTAAATATGTAAGGGGATGTTACGCCATGGAACTACGGACATTAAAGTATTTTTTAACAGTAGCCCGCGAAGAAAACTTTACCCGGGCAGCAGAACTGCTGCACATAACCCAGCCCACGCTCAGCCGTCAGCTTATGCAGCTGGAAGAAGAAGTAGGCGCGCAGCTTTTTAACCGCCTGTCGCGCAAAATAACGCTTACGCAGGCCGGGCTTATTTTGCGCCGCCGCGCGGAAGAAATAGTTGGGCTGGTGCAAAAAACCGAAAAGGAAATCAGCACCTGCGACGAAATGGTAGAAGGAGAAATTTCCATCGGCGCAGGCGAACTTTACGCCGTGCAGTATTTGCCGCCGCTTATTAAATCCTTCCGTGAAATTTACCCCAATGTTACCTTTGAAATTTACACCGGCAATGCGACCAGATTAAAGAGCGCATTGAAGACGGGCTGACCGATATCGGCGTACTGCTTGAACCCGTAAGCATTGAAAAATACGAATTTATACGCCTTAAAGACTGCGAGCGCTGGTAGTGCTTATGCCGCCGGATGACCCGCTGACTGCAAAAAGCGCAATCTGCCCGCAGGATTTGGCAGGCAAGAACGTTTTTCTGGTAAGCCGCGGCACCGTGCGCAACGAAATTGCCAGCTGGTTCGGCAGCAGCTTTAAGGATATTATTATTACCGGCAGCGGCAACCTGCCTGCCAACAAGGCCATTATGGTTAAAGAAGGGCTTGGCTATGCGCTTATTATCGGCAGCAGCATTACCTTTTGGGATGAAAAACACATTGCCTGGCGACCGCTGCAGCCGGAAATGCGCACAAGCAGCGTTATAGCATGGAAGCGCCATCAGCCGCACACACCGGCCGTAGAAAAGTTTATAGCCCATTTAAGGGACAACCTGCCGCAAAACTGAAAAGGGCATAAAAAAATCTTCTTCCAGAAAAGGAAGAAGATTTTTATTTTATATTATTTGCGCAGCACAAGTTTAATAAATACCTGCTGCCTTCATATAATAAAATCAATCGGCACTGCCAGAAGTGTCTGCGTTACCACATCAGGCGTCGGCGTAATAATTGCCGCTAAAATAAACGAAGCAACCACCATATAGCGCCGCCCGCGCTTCAGCAAAGCAGAAGTTACCACACCCATCTGCGCCAGCACAATAAGCACCATGGGCAGGTTAAAAATAAAGCCGAAAGGCACAACCAGCATCAGGAAAAAATCCAGATAGCTTTCTATCGAAAGCATCGGCGCAATATTGCCGCCTGCAAAGGTTGTAAAAAAGTGCAGCCCCTGCGGAAATACAAAAAAGTATGCAAAAGCAATGCCCGCCCAGAACAAAAGCACCGACGAAGGCACAAACAGCATCAGCGCCGAGCGTTCTCTGCCGGTTAAGGCCGGCACCAGAAACGCCCACAGTTCATAGAACAAAACCGGGGCCGCAAGCAGGCACGCCGCAGGCAAGCGCTATTTTTATGTAGATAAAAAAACGCTTCCGCCGGGCGCATATAATACAAATTGGTGGCAGGCGCCGTCAGCACTGCCACAATTTCATCAATATAAAAGCTGCTTACCAGCGTACCGGCGGCAAGCGCCGCCAGGCTGTGCAGAATTCTGCGCCGCAGTTCGCCCAGATGTTCCGTTAAGGTCATTGCCTCATCATTGTTATCTAACGGACGGCCATTATCCATAGCTTGCGCCGTCACTTTTTGGCTTCCGCCTGTACAGTTTCCGCACCGGCAGACGCAGCGTCTTTGGTTTCCGCGGTTTCGGCAATTTCACCTGCTTTTTTAATTTCTGTTTCCGTGCTGTTTACAGCCTGCTTAAATTCCTTCATGCTTTTGCCAAGGGCAGAACCGATTTCCGGCAGTTTGCCGGGACCGAAAAAGATAAGCCCTATAACCAAAATAAGCAAAAGTTCGGGTAAGCCTAAACCAAACATAATAATTCCTCCTTGCAGCCGCTTTATTATAAGTTTTATGCTTTGCTACATATATAGTAACACTTGCAGCTAACTCTAAGTCAAGCCTTATTTAAAATTTAATCTCGGGCTAACCTTCGTTTTACTTATACTAAACAAAGCGCTTTAGTCAATGCTGATAAGCTCATAATTGGGGTTGCCCATTTTCAGTTCTTTCATGTAACTTAACTGGCGCAGGCCTTCGCGGCTTTCAATGCGCTCAATCAGGTCTTTGTTATCGCCGCCCGGCTTGTTGTAAACAAGGTCAACGCTGGCCTGGTCAATCGCCAGAATATCCGTTGAAGCGAGAATGCCTATATCGCCGATAGTTGGTTCCGCCGCACGCGCACCGGCGCAGTCGCAGTCTACGGACATACGGCGCATAACGTTAATGTAAACAATGTGTTTGCCGAAAAAATCCGTTACGGCTTTGCCGGCTTCTACCATGTTTTCCATAAAAGCGGCATTGCGCACGCTAAAGCCCCTGCCGTGCTGCATTATTTTGCCAACCTCACCGTCGGCGCAGCCAATGGCAATGTTTTTAAGCGAACCGCCGTAGCCGCCCATGCTGTGCCTTTAAAATGCGTCAGCACTACCATGCTGTCGTAATCAACAAGGCTTTTGCCTACGGACATTTCCGTAAAGTGCTTGCCCCCACGCACCGGCAACATTACCGCGCCGTGCTCGTCCATAATATCCACCGGGCAAAAATCCCAGCCGTTGGCCATAATAGTTTCGCGGTGGCGCGCCGTAGTGCTGCGCCCGCCGCCATAGGCAGTGTTGGTTTCAACAATCACGCTGCCGGGAATCTGTTCCTGCACGGCTTTAACAAAACTGCGCGGCAGGAAGTTTTTGCCGCCCTGCTCGCCGGTGTGTATTTTAAGCGCTACTTTGCCATAAATATCGCTGTTGATTAGTTTATACAGCTTTACCATGCTGCTTCGTTTATTTTATCCGTAAAATACACTTTGGCGCGGCTTATGCGTCCGCTGCCGCACTGCCTGCCGCAGCATTAACCGGCTGCCCGGCAGTTGCCGCTGTCTGCGTGGCCGCGGCGCCAAACTTGCAGCCTGCCAGCCCCAAAACCGTAAAGCCTGCCAGTTTTAAAAAGTCTTTGCGTGAAAGCCTGTCCATATCAATGCCCCCCTTTAAACCATAACGCATGCAATAAATTCGATTTGCCTAAATTATACCGCTGGAGCCGTTTCCAAGTCAAGCTTTAAGGCAATAAGTTTTTAATATTTTCAAATTTATAAGGCAGGCTTTAACGCCTTCACAAAGCGGCAAAAAGATGGTTAGTCAATATTTTAAGCAAGCTATTTCGCACTTTATATTAATAAAAAAGAGGACGGCGAAAAGCCGTCCTCAAAGGGTTATGTGTCAGAAGAACTGAAGTTTTAAATTAGAAAGTGAAAGTTACATCAGTCCACAAGGTCTGAGTATCTTCACTGCCTTCACGGGATTCCATATCAGCATATTTAACATTGAATACAATGTTTTTAGCGAGAGTCAGGTTAGCACCTACATCGTAGCCCTGATAACCGTCACCTGCTGCGGTATCTCCCGGGAATACAGCATAGCCGCCTGCAAACAGGGTAGGTTCAAGGAAGGTTGCGAGCGGACGGTCGCTGTAGTTAGCATACAGGCCCCAGCTGCCAGGTTTAGAAGCTTTAGCACCACGATAAGCAAGGCCTACCAAATAACCGCTTTCATCACCATCGTAGCCATTAACATCACTGTCACCATATAAATAGCTGCCACGCAGGGTCAAATCTTTAGCAATTTCGCCATCAAGAGCGAGTTCCCAAATATCCTGTTCACGAGCAGTATCAGCTTTATAGTAATGGAGGTCAGCACCAACTACACCAAATTTGCCTTCAACACCGGCTACATATACACGGTCGCCGTCTTCTACGCCGCCATCAAAGAAACCATTGCCGGTATTTGTCCAAGCACTGCTGGAAGCTTTATAAGCCCAGCCGATAACTTTAACATTGTCGCCATAGCTGAGTTTTACACCATCGCCGCGGTTATCGACTACATCACCCATTACGAAGTCCTGACGGCGGCTTCTACTTTAACGCCGCCGATAGGACCGGAAACGTAAGCCCAGTTCAGATCAACTTCGTCATCACTTTCATGGGTTCCGCCCCAGCTATCACCGCCAGTGTAGTACTGTCTGTTTTCAAAACGTCCGGTATAGGTCCAGTCTTCGTTTACCTGACCATTCAGGAACAGGCGGGTACGCAGATAACCCTGATGATTGCTGCCTGCACCATCAACGGAACGATAAGAAGGACGGATCTGACCGGTGATTTTTACGTTGTCAGCTTTTTTCTCGAGGTTAGCAACGCGAACGCCGAGGCTGTCGAGTTCGTCAGCAAATTCAGCAGCTAATTTGTCTACGTTAGCGCCTTTTGCCATTGCTTTAGCAACAATCTGAGCCATTTCATAACGGGTCATCAGTTTGTCGCCGCCGTAGGTGCCGTCGGGATAACCGTCAACTACACCAGCAGCTGCCAGTTTGTTACTGCGTCATAAGCCCAATGACCTGCCGGTACATCGGAGAACGGATTTGCAGCATAAGCGCTTGCAGTTACGCCAAGAGCCATAGCCATTGCGAGAACTAAAGATTTTTTTCATTTTGCCATTCCTCCAGGGAAATAAATTTTTTACCCTTTCAGAAACCTTTTGCGCAAAACTTTCCGTTTCGGTTTTTTATGCGCGAGTTGCCGTGTTTCCTCTGCAGCCAAACCAATACAGTCCGCAAATTGCAAACGGTTTTTAAAAGGATGTGTACACTTTACCATAATTTCACAATGCCGTCAAGAACATTTTACAATTTTTAGTGAATTTTTATCGGTTTTTTCTGCATAGAAAAACAGGCAACGCATAAAGCACTGCCTGTTTGTAAATAATTTTACATTATTTGCTGAAAGCGTCCGTTAACGGAGGCACAATCTGTTTTTTGCGGGAGAGCACGCCCGGCAGATAGTAATGGCCTTCTGCTTCCGGTTTGCCGAAAGCTTCCGTAACTTTTGCCTGGTTTACACCGGCAACCAGAAGGTCGGTAGCTTCAGAAAGAATATCGGTTACCATCAGGAAAGACAAATCAAAACCTTCGGTTTCACGCATGGCTTCCAGTGCCGCTAAAAGTTCCGGCATTTTATCCAGGCCCTGCTGGCGGCCCATGATGTTTAATCTGCGCTAACGCTGGCTTTGGTTTCGCCGAAATCAAATTCTTTCAAATCGGTGCGTACCAGTTCGTCCGCGGTTAAACGGGCAATAACGGAGCCCTGTTTCAGTTCTTCCATGGCATAGGCTTCCAAATCCTCAAGCCCGGCAATTTTTTGCAGTTTTGCCGCAGCGTCCTTATCCTGCTGAGTGGTGGTCGGGCTGCGGAAATACAGGGTATCGGAAATAATTGCGACAAAAGCAGGCCGGCAATTTCGCGCGGCAGTTCCACTTTATGTGCTTCTGCCATGCTGGTAATAATGGTTGCCGTGCAGCCTACGGGTTCTTCGCGGATATAAATAGGAGCCGCGGTATGCAGGCCGCCCATGCGGTGATGGTCAATCACCTCAATGATTTCAGCTTCTTCGCTGCCTTCAACGGCCTGTGCGCGTTCGTTATGGTCAACAAGAATAAGCTGGGTTTTGTCGGGTTTCAGCAGGCGTACCTTATCAATCATGCCAATGTAGCGGCCGCCTTCCACAACCGGGTAGGAGCGGAAATTGGTATCGAGCATGGCATTTTTAACATCGTCCAGAAGTTCGTTGTTGTTGAAGGAAACAACGCTGGTAGTCATTAAGTCTTTAACCGGTGCGTCAAGCAGCTGGCTGTAATCAACCGCGCCGGTTTCGTTTTCCTGTGCGCAAAGCTCTTTGTAGAAGCATTTGGCAAGGTCGGTTACGGTAACAACGCCTTCAATGTTTTCCGGCGTGCCGACAGGCATGCAGCGCACGCCGTAGTCGGTAAACAAATGCTTACCTCACGCAGTTTGGTTTCGCCGTTAAGCATGGGCACTGCAATCAGTTCCACATCTTTCAGGCGGGGATACATATCCTCAATTAAAACCGGTTCTTCCACGCCGAAATAATTAAGAACATACTGTGTTTCAGGGTTCAGCGCACCTGCGCGAGCCGCAACGGCATTAACGCCAAGCTGCCTTTTTAACCACGCATAGGCAACTGCGGAGCAGATAGAGTCCGTATCCGGGTTGCGGTGGCCGATGACATATACTGGTTTATCCACGTTCAGCACTTCCTTTTTGCAGGCAGACCTGGCTGCCGTAATGATTTTTAGTGTAATAATTATTATATCATAAAAAACTTTAAATTACCGCTGAAATTTTGTTTATTTGGCGCGTTTATCGCCCAGCGTTGCCAAAAGTTCCGCCGGGTTAATGTTATGGTAGGCCAAAAGCACAAGGCAGTCGTACCACAGGCCGCTCATTTCATCCAGCACTTCCGTCCTGCTGTCATTTTTAGAGGCAATAATGGTGCTTGAAGTATCTGCACCAAGCTGTTTTAAAATTTTATCCTGCCCGGACATAACCAAATGCCTTGCAGCGGAATTATCGCCGCCGAATTGACGTTTATAGCAAATCAAGCGGTAAATTTCGGCAAGTACGCCGTGAATACCGTCCGGTTCAGGCACGGGCAGGCTGCCGCTTGCCATACCGGCTGCGTAAATACGCCCAGCCCGCTGCGCCCCGGCCACCGCTTTTACCAGAAGCACCGTACCGTTTTTGCCGGCAGTAATTTCCGTAACCGAAAAAAGCCGCGCCGTCTTCTGCGGCGTTATAGGCTTTTTTTGTTTCCGGGTCATACAGCCACAGGCTGCCGTTTTCCGCCGTGCGCGCCAGTGCTTCGCCGTCCATTTTAACAAGCGCCAGCACCTCGTCCGTACCGGCATCCTGCACAATGGCGTTAATATAGCGTGAACATTAAATTTTAAAGCTGCAAAATCAATTTTCATCTTTTCCGCCTTCTCTTAAAACGGGCATTACGGAGTTATACCCGTCCGCTCCGTATACCAGGCAGCGCTTTACGCGTGAAATGGTTGCCGTACTGGCGCCTGTTTTCTCTACGATTTCTTCATAAATGCAGCCGGCATCAAGCATTCTGGCAACCTCCAGACGCTGCGCCATTGCTTTTAATTCGGTAATGGTACAAATATCTTCAAAAAAGTTTGAGCATTGCTGTTCATCTTTTAAACTTAAAACAGCCCTAAACAGCTGCGCAGTTAATTTATCCCTGGTTTTTGCAGGCATGGCTGTCCTCCTTGGTTAACACCCGTAAAATTTTAAATTGGATATTTTCTATCCTTTCTTACTTTAATACTTTATTTTATAAAAAGTCAAGTAATTTTAACGGATTTTAAGAAAAATTTTATTGACAGATTTGTAAATAACGTGTATTATTGGTACATCAACTTCATACAAACATTCATCAAGAGTAGCCGAGGGACTGGCCCGATGACGCTACGGCAACCATCCTTAGTGAAACGGTGCCAAATCCAACGGAACATTCCGGCAGATGAAAGAGGTCTTAAAACTTGTACCCTTCACCTGTTTGTGAAGGGTTTTTTAGTACCTTAGAAAAGAAAGAGGAACACCGCATGATTGAATTAGTAAATGTAGAAAAAACTTACCACACATCCTCGGGTGACATTCACGCCTTAAAGCGTACCAGCCTTACCATTAACCAGGGCGAAATTTTTGGCATTATCGGCCTTTCAGGCGCAGGCAAATCCACGCTTATCCGCTGCATTAACATGCTGGAAGTGCCTACCGCCGGGCAGGTTTTGTAGACGGCGAAGAACTTACCGCCATGACGGAAACGCAGCTGCGCAAAGCACGCCAGAACATCGGCATGATTTTTCAGCATTTTAACCTGCTTGCCAGCCGCACCGTTTTTGACAACATTGCCTTTCCGCTGGAAATTCAGGGGCTTGGCAAAGACGAAATCAAAAAACGCGTGGAACCGCTGCTGGAGCTTGTACAGCTGCAGGACCGCGCCGACCACTATCCCAGCCAGCTTTCCGGCGGCAGAAACAGCGCGTAGGCATTGCCCGCGCCCTCGCCAGCAACCCGAAAGTTCTTCTGTGCGACGAAGCAACAAGCGCGCTCGACCCGCAGACCACCAAATCCATTTTGAACCTGCTGCGCGACATTAACCAGCGTTTAAACCTTACCATAGTAATGATTACGCACCAGATGGAGGTTGTAAAGGAAATCTGCGACCGCGTAGCAGTTATTGAAAACGGCAGCATTATAGAAGAAGGCAATATGGTGGACGTATTTACCAACCCGCAAAACCAGACTACAAAGGAATTTGTTAAGAGCGTCGATAAAAACACTCTTCCGGAATCACTTAAAAGCACGCCCGTCAGCAGGGAATATTTTGAAGGCGCAAGCCTCGCCGTGCGCCTGTCTTTCTTCAGCGGCAACGCGACAAGCCCATTGTTTCCGGCATGATTAAACGCTTCGGCATAGACGCCAACATTATTTCCGGCAACACCGACCAGCTTAAAGACCGCATTTACGGCACCCTGCTGATTGTTATTGAAGGCCCGCAGAAAGCCTCGAGGACTCGCTGGATTATTTAAACAGCCAAAATCTGCAAGTGGAGGTAATTGGTTATGTCAAATGAAATGATTGAACTTTTAATAAAATCCTTTTGGGAAACCGGCTACATGGTTGTTGCCTCCACCGTGCTGGCAAGCCTTATCGGCATACCGCTGGGCATCATCCTTACGGTAACGCGCAATGGCACATTCTGCCGAATGCCGTTATTAACTCCGTGCTGGGCGTTATCGTTAACGCCACCCGTTCCACTCCGTTTATTATTTTAATGGTAGCCATTATTCCGCTTACCCGTATGCTGGTTGGTTCTTCCATCGGCACTACGGCCGCCATTGTGCCGCTTACCATTTCCGCAGCGCCGTTTATTGCGCGCGTTATCGATCTTCGCTACTTGAAATTGACCACGGCGTTATCGAAGCCGCACAAAGCATGGGTGCAAGCCCGATGCAGATTATTTACAAGGTTCTGCTTCCCGAAGCGCTGCACTCCATCGTGCTCGGCATTACCCTTGCGGTTATCGCCCTTATCGGTTACTCTGCCATGGCGGGCGTACTCGGCGGCGGCGGCCTCGGCGACCTTGCCATCCGCTACGGCTACCAGCGTTTCCAGCCGGATGTAATGATTGTTACCGTTGTTATCCTGATTCTCATGGTACAGCTCATTCAGTTTATCGGCGACACGCTCAGCAAAAAACTTAACAAAACCAAATTATAATGTTAGCAATTTATTTTAATTTTAATATTTTGGAGGAGGATTACTATGAAATTAAAAAGAATTTTGGCCGCACTGGCGGTTGGCACTCTGGCACTCGGCATTTTTGGCTGCGGCGGCAGCGAGAAAGCAGCGGATACTTCCGCGCCCGTTAAGGTAGGCGTTACCGCAGGCCCCCATGCCGAAATTATGGACGAAGTTAAAAAAACTGGCTGCCAAAGACGGCTTAAACATAGAAGTTGTGGAATTTAACGACTTTGTAACGCCGAACATTGCCTTGCAGCAGGGCGAAATTTTTGCCAACAGCATGCAGCACAGGCCTTACCTTGACGCCACGCTGAAAAAAGAACCCGGCTTTGAACTAGTTGAAGTTTTTAAAACCGTAAACTTCCCCATGGCGGTTTATTCCGATAAAATCAAAAAAGGTGAGGCCATTCCCGACGGCGCAACAATCGGCATCCCGAATGACCCTTCCAACGGCGGCAGAGCGCTTTTGCTGCTTGCCGAGCAGAAATTAATTGAAGTTAAGGATATTAACGATGTTACCACCTCCGTTGCCGATATTACCGGCAACCCGCATGGCTATAAATTCCTTGAGCTTGACGCTGCTACCATTCCCCGCAGCATGCCGGACGTAACCGTTGCCGTTATTAACGCCAATTACGCTCTGCCTGCCGGACTGAACCCCATGACGGATTCCTTAATGGTTGAAGGCGCGGCTTCCCCGTACATCAACATTTTTGTAACCAAAAAGGAAAATGCCGACGACCCGCGCATTAAGCAGCTGCAAAAAATTTACCAGTCCGCCGAAGTTGAAAAATTCATTAGCGACCACTTTAAAGGCTCCGTTACCGTCGGCTGGAAATAAAATATTAAAAATAAAAGCGTCCCTTGCGGGCGCTTTTTGTTTGAGGTGAAGCATGAAACGTATTTTGCATTTATTAGTTTTACTTATAATTACCCTGTGCTTTATGCCCGCCGCTTATGCGGAAAGCTCCGTTGACCGCCCCGTGAACACCAGCAGGCTTGACGACATATTTGCACAACATGGCGTAAACGGAACCCTTGTAATTTATGACGTACAGAAAAACGGTTACTGGCTGCACAACGCCGGGCGTGCAGCAGAGCGTTTTTACCCCGCCAGCACGTTTAAAATTTTTAACAGCCTTATCGGTTTAAGCGAAGGCGTTGTTAAAGATGCGGACGAAGTTTTTTACCGCTACGGCGGCGAACCGGTGTACCTTGAAAGCTGGAAAGCCGACGCCAGCCTGCGCAGCGCCATAAAGCTTTCGCAGGTGCCAGCCTATAAAGAACTGGCGCGCCTCATCGGTACGGAACGCATGCAGGCCAACATTAAAAAGCTGCACTACGGCAACGAAAGCATGTTGGACAGTAAATCGACAGTTTCTGGTGGAAGGGCCGCTTAAAATCAGCGCGCTGGAGCAGGTAAAGCTGCTGACGGCACTTGCCCGTAGGCAATTACCCTATCCGCAAAAGGCGCAGCAGCAGGTTTGCAATATTACCGTTTTAAAACAGACGGACGCTTACACCTGCACGGCAAAACCGGCTGGGCGACGGATAATATTGCCGTGCCCGTGGGCTGGTTTGTAGGCTGGGTGGAAGCCAAAGGCAAACTGTATGTTTTTGCGCTGAACATGGACACGCCGGAGGCGAAAGACCTGCCGCTGCGCGAAACCATTGCCCTGGAGTGCCTTACAACTTTAAAACTTTTATAAATTTTTTTATAATTAAAGTAAGCAGTTTTTGAAAGAAGGGATATTATGGCATATTTAGGAGAGGACATTAAAAAACTCGGTTTTGGGCTGATGCGCCTGCCGAAAAACGGCGACGTTATCGACGTAGAGCAGACGAAAAAAATGGTAGATATGTTTTTGGTAGCAGGCTTTACCTATTTTGACACGGCGTGGGCCTACCCCGCAGCGAAGACGTATCCGCCAGGCGCTGGTAGAACGCTACCCGCGCGAAAAATTTCAGCTTGCAACCAAAAACGCCGCCTGGATTAACTGCAAAACGCGAGAAGAAGCAGTTAACCAGTTTGAAACCAGCTTAAAACAAACCGGCGCAGGTTATTTTGATTTTTACCTTCTGCACAACCTCGGTGAAAGCCGCACCAAATATTTTGACGATTACAATATGTGGGACTTTGTGCAGGAGCAAAAAGCCAAAGGCTGATTAAACACGTTGGTTTTCGTTCCTACTCCACGCCGGAAGAACTGGACACCATTTTAAACGCGCACCCAGAAACGGAATTTGTGCAGCTGCAAATTAACTATGCCGACTGGGATTACCCGGCAGTACAGAGCCGCCGCTGCTACGAAGTGGCGCGCAAACACGGCAAGCCCATTATCATTATGGAACCGGTTAAGGCGGCATGCTCGCCAATCCGCCGGAAAGCGTACAGAAAATATTAAAAGACGCCGAGCCGGAAATGTCCGTGGCAAGCTGGGCCATCCGCTTTGCTGCGCATCTGGAAGGCATTATTACCGTGCTCAGCGGCATGAGCAATGTTGAGCAGATGCAGGACAACCTTTCTTACATGAAGGATTTTAAAGGCCTTACCGCTGCCGAAGAAGCAACGCTGAAACAGGCGCAGGAGGCGCTGGCAAAAATTCCGCTCATTCCCTGCACCACCTGCAACTACTGCGCCAAGGTCTGCCCAATGAATATCGGCGTAAGCGGCAGCTTTACGGCAATGAACTATTACACGCTGTATAAGGATTTGGCCGCTGCCAAACACCAGGAAAACTGGCTGGTTACGGGCCACGGCAAAAAGAAAGCCGCCGAATGCATTAAGTGCGCGCCTGCGAAAAAGCCTGCCCGCAGCATATTAAAATCCGCGAAGAACTGGTAAAGGTTACTGAAACCCTGGGCTGATATGTTAAAACAGAAGCATCCGTTTTATAAACGGGTGCTTTTTTATGTGCTTCGGCAGAATTTTGTGATATAATGGGAACGCTTAATAAATTTTACCCTGTTTTAAGGAGCAGTTATGAGCCGTAAACCTTTTGTGCCCGCAGCCCTTTTGGGTAAGCTGTGGCGCTGCATAATAGAATTTGAAATGCTGAAGGAAGGCGACCGCGTGCTGATAGGCTTAAGCGGCGGCAAAGACAGTATGTTTTTAACGGCCGCGCTGGCCGAAGTGCAGCAGTATGCGCCTTTAAGTTTGACCTTGCCTGCTACACGGTTGATACCATGTTCAGCAGTGATTTTCCCAAAGCTGATTTGGAAAGCTTCTGTGCGCAGTACGGACTTAAACATTACAGCAGCAAAGTTGACGTTACCGAAGCGTGGCAGCACCGCACCAACACGCCGTGCTTTACCTGCGCTTATTTCCGCCGCGCCGCCACCAACCGCACGGCGCTGGAGCTGGGCTTTAACAAAGTTGCCTGGGCGCACCACCATGATGACGCCGTGGAAACCTTCTTTTTAAACCTTGTTGCCAGCGGCCAGCTTAAAACCTTTCTGCCGGTAACTCCGCTTTCGCGCACGGGACTTACCTTAATACGCCCGCTTTTATATTACCGCGAGACGGAAATTATCAGTATGGTTGACGAGCTTAACCTGCACCCGCTGAAAAACCCCTGCCCCTACGACGGCCACACCAAACGCCAGGAAGCCAAAGAACTGCTGCGCTCGCTGCAGGGCTTCAACGCCGAAGCGTATGACCATCTGGCGGCAGCCATGCGTTTTGCCAATGCCGAACTTTGGCCTGCCAAATGCGGCAAAACGGAACTGGCAGATAAATTCCACGCATTTGGCAGCAAAAGCGCAAAAACAGGCAGGAATAACGCCGCCCGCAGCGAATATAATTTTTTGTATGACATTTTGACCGGAGGTTTTTTATGACAGTAAAAGAGTTTAAACATGATTATTTCAGCTTTAAAGGGCGTTTGAACCGCAAGCCCTTTTTAATGCGCCTGATGATGCTTGGCGCCATCAGTATCTTTTTTGTTTTAATAGTTATCAACGCCGAACCGCACCTTAAGGAAGACCCCGCGCATTTTGCCACCAACGTGCGCAAATCGCTGGTGTTCTGGGTTTATTATATTCCGCTGATTATCGCCAGCATTTCGCTCGGCGTGCGCCGCCTGCACGACCTTAATTTAAGCGGCTGGTGGATGCTTCTGGGTTCCGGCGCGCTTTTAAGCACCGTAAACACCGGCAATACCGCCATTGACCTTGCAGCGGCAATTTTATTTTACATTGCCCAGCTTTTCAATCTGTTCCTGATTTTCTTCCGCGGCACCAAAGGCCTAACCGCTTCGGTGAAGACCCCGTACCTCAGCCCGTAAAAGAAAAGAAGAAAACCAAAGAAGAACGCCGCGCCGAAGCCAAGGCACGCAAAGAAGCTGCCGAAGCAGAAAAACGCGCTGATGAAGAACTGGAACGCGAGATTGCCGAAGCGCATCCCGACTGGGACGAATACGACCGCTATGATGCCATGCAGGAGGCCAAAGCCAAACGCGAAGCCGAAAAAGCAGCGGCAGAAGTTAAAGACGGCACCGAAAACAAAGAAAGCAAATAATTGTACAAAAAAATCCCGCCAAAAGCGGGATTTTTATTTTATGCGTATTTTGTTTTAAACCAAAGTATAAATTTGATACTGCTTCGCCTTACCAGCCAGTACTTCCACGCCGGTATCGGTAACAAGCACCGTGTTTTCCCACTGGGCCGACATGCTGCCGTCCTGCGTATAAACAGTCCAGTCGT
>ENA-OQCE01000598-OQCE01000598.1-human-gut-metagenome-genome-assembly--contig:-NODE-598-length-17230-cov-2.175525_pt1 | contig 17230 bp, 21 predicted proteins | sample MGYA00242495_ERZ504572 | MGnify/ENA primary metagenome ERZ504572 (study PRJEB26092, sample SAMD00036228) | human gut metagenome | host: Homo sapiens | study: EMG produced TPA metagenomics assembly of...
TGCTTGCTATCATCTTTAGTAGTATTAAGAAGAAATTATCATAATCAATTGAGATAACTCAATTTAAAGAGTAATTACAATGGCAAAAGGAAAAGAAAAGTTCCTGATATTAACTCAAGTTCTACGGCGGATATTGCTTTCCTGTTGTTGATCTTCTTCTTGATTACAACGTCAATGGATACTGACCGTGGTTTGGCAAGACGTTTGCCGCCACCACCGGAGCAGAACCAAAAGAATGACGATATTAAGTTGAAGGAACGCAACGTGTTGCAGGTCTTCTTGAATATGAACGACCAGTTGATGTGCGGAAATGACTATATCACAACAGATCAGTTACGTGCTAAAAGCAAAAGAATTTATTGCCAATCCGTATAACGATGAAACCAAACCAGAAAAACATGCAAAGGATATTCCTTTCTTTGGTAACATGATGATTACGGAAAAGCATGTAATTTCTTTGCGTTGCGACCGTGGCTCTTCTTATAAGGCATATCTTGCTGTACAAAACGAGCTGGTTGCAGCATACAATGAGTTACGTGATGAGTTGGCTCAGGAAAAATGGCAAAAGAACTATGTTGATTTGAATGACGATCAACAAAAAGCAATTCGTGACATTTATCCTCAGAAGATCTCTGAGGCAGAACCTAAAAAATACGGAGATAAGAAGTAATGGGAAAATTTAATAAGACTGGTAAAAAAGAAATGCCGGCGTTGAACACTTCTTCTCTGCCTGACCTTATCTTCACTCTGTTGTTCTTCTTCATGATTGTAACAACTATGCGTGAGGTAACATTAAAGGTTGAGTTTAAGGTTCCGCAAGCTACAGAGTTGGAAAAACTTGAAAAGAAGTCTTTGGTTACGTTTATCTATGTAGGAAAACCTACTGCCGAATTTCGTAAGAAGTTAGGTAATGAGAGCCGTATCCAGTTGAACGACAGTTATGCTGAAGTTGCTGAAATTCAAGATTATATTATTGGTGAACGTGCCAGTATGAAAGAAGAAGATCAGCCACAGATGACAGTGTCTTTGAAAGTTGACCAAGATACGAAAATGGGTATCGTAACAGATATCAAGGAAGCTCTTCGTCAAGCTTATGCTTTGAAGATTAACTATTCTGCGCAACCGCGTCAGTAAGAGTTGATTTAAGATATAATAAAGGTCGTTTTCAACAAATGAAACGACCTTTATTGTTTTAAGTATATTGGATTTTTAAGATTTCACATTATATACTTCGCAGTAGATGTGTTCCTTTACAGAGTCAAAATCCTTTCCACATTCTATATCTCCATAGGCCATGATGAGCATAGGTAGGTAGTTGTCTCCTGCTTTGTAGGGTGGTTGTTGGTAGGGCTTTTCCCATAAGGAGAATCCTTGCCGTTGATAGAAGTTAATGCGGCGTTTAGCCATTTCTTCTTGGGGTATTTCCACTTCCAAGACGATGGGATGTTTTAAGAGTTGGCACAAATGGTTCAGTACACTCTTTCCATACCCGCCGTTACGCTGTGCGGGGTCAATGGCAAAATGCTCTATATAGTAGAAATGTCCGAAATCCCAGTAAGTGATGAGGCCTACCGGGGTGTTGTTATGGAAGATGATATTGTTATAGAAGTGCGTTTTGGTATCTGTATACTTGCGCAATTCCTCCAGTTCCCGGTACTCCTCTGAAGGGAACGATTGAGTCATTAATTTCTCCATATAGCTGTACAAGTCTGTGTCAGCTGTTGTAATACGTTGAAGTCTGATCATAAGTTCTTTAAGTTTAGTTTGTTCTTATTCTGTATAAAATTCAATGATGCGGCGGATAGCTCGTTGGCAGATAGGACAGAAAGTGGGATATTCATTGGTACGCATGCGGCAATTGTCTGCCGGACGGTAGATGCCTTTGGCAGAATAGCCAGCTCCTTCATATACACCTACGGGATATGTTCCACTTTCAGAAGAGGGAGTAGGAACGGGAGTTCCTTGAGCAAGCATATCTTTCCATTTGGAAGTGAAATCGATTCTTGTGCTGATGTTCTGTTCCCAGGGTTCCACATCTAGTGGATAGGTATCTGTCATCACGTCATTGTCGTAGAAGTATTCATCGGCCAGTCCGCCAAAGCTATGCCCGAACTCATGTACACAACGGGGCGGAACATTGGATGGTGGGCGGTAGTAAGGGTATAGGAATTATAGATTCCACCGCCGCCGTATTCTTCCGTATTGGCAAGGATGATGATGTGTTCATACGGTATTCCCGCCAGCGCATCGTGTATGGATTTGACACGGGAGGTTGTCAGATACCGGTCTGAATAGAATGTGCTGAAATGAGAACTGAATGCTGTCCGTTTCCATTCTCCGAGGCGTGGTACACTTACTCCGCTGTCTTCGGAGGGGCTGGCCACTGCTACAATGTTGAAGTACTTTTTCATGGACCGGAAGGTTCGTGGGCAAACAGACTTTCGCAGGCAATGGCTGCATCTTTGTAGAATACCGGCATCTCTTCGGGAGTATATCCTTCTGCAAGGATGGCTACGTCGATGCATTTGTCTGTATTGCCGCTTTGCAGCAGATATTTATGTGGTGTGATGTGGGCAGTACCTTTCTGCTGTATTAGGATATCGTCGGGACTGACCGTATGTTTCATGCTTGCCCGTACATTTCTACGCGGGTCAAGGAGTGTTATTTCTATTTCTGCAGGACGAAGGGGATAGGGAAGGAGGAAGGTGTTTTCGAATCCTTTGGTTACTGCTTTGGCTTCATCTGTTTCCAGCCACTCCTGAAAGAGCGAAGAAAAGGATGTTTTGTAGATTACGTTGCCATTGGCAGCATCCCGCATAATGATTTGTCCGTTTCCTTGCAGGGGCAGTTCAGACAAGTGATGCTTCCTTCCTGCCCAAGAGGGGAGACAAGACAGTCCGTCCAGGCATATCTCTTGTTTGGCTGCATTTCCGGTAAAGATATAGTCGATACGTAGGGTCTTATCGGCAAAATAATCGGCAAAGCTTTGGGCATGCAAGGATATTGCTGCCATCAGGCATAATAGGAATAAGGAATACTTTTTCATAACGGTTCATTATTATTGCTACGACAAAGATAATATCTTTAAAGCTCATCTGCAATTTTCCAGTCGTGCGAGATGGAATTTGCGTATACGCTTTGAAATGCCTGATATGCGGTATTATTCTTTTTTTTGTAAGAAAAGTTATAAACCGTATTTTTATTGGCGAAAAAATAGCTAACTTTGCATATTGCCGTATAGATATGCGGGAGATATAGTAATTTATTAATCATTAGAATTTGAAATGGGACATCATCAGTTGGATACTTTAGACGAACAGATTTTAAAACTTATAGCCGATAATGCACGCATTCCTTTCCTTGAAGTGGCTAGAGCTTGTAATGTATCGGGAGCAGCCATTCATCAGCGCATTCAAAAGCTGACAAACTTAGGTATATTGAAAGGTTCTGAATATGTGATTGATCCGGAGAAGATAGGATATGAAACATGCGCCTATATCGGTATCTACCTAAAGGATCCTGCTTCCTTCGATGCTGTAACGAGAGCATTGGAAGCTATTCCCGAGATTGTGGAATGCCATTTTACAACGGGCAAGTATGATATGTTCATAAAGCTTTATGCCCGCAACAACCATCATTTGCTGAGCATCATACATGATAAGTTGCAGCCGCTGGGACTGGCGCGTACGGAAACCTTGATTTCTTTTCACGAAGCCATCAAGCGGCAGATGCCTATAACGGTAGAAGAAGAGGAAGATTAATTCTGCCGGCGGATATAATCGACAAATGCATAAGGGCAGGGATGCTTCTCATCTGCGGGGTGAGACTCCCTGCTTTTTCTTGCCATACAGTCGGAGCGACTTCGGGAAAGTAGCGTCCACTGAGTGGCTTCTGCATCCACTTCGGTCAGGCAGAGGGCATCCGCAAAGGGGAATGCCTGGCGATAAACACTTGCACCGCCGATGATGTAGACGTGTTCGTTGGGTTGGCAACTGTTCAGTGCTTCTTCCAGTGAGGGAAAAACTTCTGCACCGGGACAGAGCAAATCTTTTTGAGTGGACAGAACAACGTTGCGGCGGTTGGGAAGCGCGCCTTTGGGGAGAGATTCAAAGGTCTTTCGGCCCATGATGATGGTATTTCCCGTGGTGAGGCTTTGAAACGCTTTAAATCATTGGGAAGCCAAAATAGCAATCGGTTCTGATAACCGATACCTCTCTTTCTATCTACTGCGGCGATAATACTAATCATATGTGTGTAAAATTCTTTTCTCTTTCTATCTTTTTATTATAGGATTTATACTGACACTTTCCCTGCAATATGCGGATGCGGGTTATAGTTGATCAGCTCGAAATCCTCGAACTTGAAGTCGAAGATGCTTTTCACATCAGGATTGATTCTCATCTGCGGCAAATCCCGCGGTTCACGAGATAGTTGGAGCTTTACCTGCTCCAAATGGTTCAGATAGATATGGGCGTCTCCTAAGGTATGGATGAAATCCCCGGCTTTCAGTCCGGTGACTTGTGCCATCATCTGCAGGAGCAGGGCATAGGAAGCGATGTTGAAAGGCACTCCTAAAAAAATGTCTGCACTACGTTGGTACAGTTGCAGACTCAGTCGTCCGTTGGCGACATAGAACTGGAAGAAAGCGTGGCAGGGAGGGAGGTTCATGTTGTCCAAATCACCTACATTCCATGCGCTGACTATAATCCGGCGTGAGTCGGGATTGTGCTTGATGGTTTCTACAGCTTCGCTGATTTGGTCGATGAATCCACCTTTATAGTTCGGCCAGGAGCGCCATTGATACCCGTAGATATGTCCTAGGTCGCCGTTTTCGTTCGCCCATTCGTTCCAGATACGTACACCGTTGTTCTGGAGATATTTCACATTGGTGTCTCCCCGGAGGAACCATAGCAGTTCGTATATGATTGATTTAAGATGCAGCTTCTTGGTAGTAAGGCAGGGGAAGCCTTCATCCATGTTGAAACGCATTTGGTGGCCGAATACGCTGATGGTGCCGGTACCCGTACGGTCGCTTTTCTCTACGCCTTCGGTCAGTACGCGGTTCAGCAGGTCTAAATATTGCTTCATGATGTAATGCTCTGTTTTTATCCGAACGCAAAGGTAGGGGAATTAATTAAAGATTAATAATTAAAAAATTAAAAACTTAGAGGAAGGGGGTCATCAAGTTTCCCACCCAGCCTACGAATTTCTTCCATCCGGAACGCTTTTTCCAGACTTCAGGAGTGAGCAGCGTACTGTTTTGCATGTCTCGTTCGAACATGGCATTCAGTTCATTGGTGGTCTTGGGGTCGAAGATGAAAGCGTTTGTCTCGTAGTCGTAGCGCAGGCTGCGGCTGTTGAGATTGGCGGTACCTACTGTGCAAAAAGTGCTGTCTACCATCATTATCTTGGAATGGTGGAAGCCGCCGTTGAAGAGGTATATCTTGGCTCCTTTCTTCATCAGCTTATGTGCTATATAGAATGAGGCATCCGGTGTAAAGGCTATGTCTGACACGGCAGGTATCATGATTTCCACTTCAGTACCTTTTTTCAGTGCGTTCTTGATTGCCTTGCGGATTGATTTGGTCGGAACGAAATAGGGATTCACGATTCGGATATTCTTCTGTGCGGCTTGTATGGAAGCTGCATAGGCATGGCTGATGGAGCGTGGTGTTTCGCGTGGCGTGCGGTCTACGATGGCTATTTCTTCGGCAATACTGTCGGGCAGTTGCGGAATGTCCGGAAAATAGGCGGGACCTCCAACGTGTTGTCCCGTCTCTCGGTTCCACATGGTCAGAAGATGCCTTGCAGATAGCGCACGGCATCTCCTTCAAGATGTATGTGCATATCGTGCCATTTACCGATTTTAGGCAATCCGTTGATGTAGTAGTCGGCGATGTTCATGCCACCGGTATAACCTATCTTTCCGTCAATTACTACTATTTTCCGATGGTCGCGGTGTATGGCGTGGTTTACCCAGGGAAAAGTGATAGGGTCGAACTTGACGATTTCGATGCCTTGGGCATGGATGGATTTCAGATGGTGTTCCTTCAATGGTTGGTTGTTGGACCAGTTACCGAAGGCATCGAACATGGCGCGGACTTCAACCCCTTCCTTGACCTTCTCTGCCAGAAGGCTGAACAAGGCATTGGCTATGGAGTCGTTGCGGAAATTGAAATATTCCAGATGGATATGATGCCGGGCATGGCGGATATTCTCGAAGAGGTCGACGAACTTGTCATGACCGGTCATCAGTAATTTCACTTCATTGTTGTAAGTAACGGGAGCGCCCATTTCCTTCAAGTAATTCATGACGATGGAATCGCTTGTTGTTTGCGCTTCGATATTCCCAATAGAAAAAACGAATAATGTGATGAATAGAATCTTTCTCAAAACTTTCTCCTCTTATTTAGTTTTCTGAGTGGGCAAAGATACAATTTCTTGTTGATATATGTCTGTCCGTTTAAAAAAATTAGCCCTTACCTTATTGGATAAGATAAGAGCCAATGACTTTGTTGGAGTAGTACATGTCCTCTTTCTCCGGGCACGGATATATATTTATGCCATGGATACAATCTTGCGGTAACCGAAATAGAGCAATACTACTCCGGCAATGATTAACGACTTGGGATCAAGCTCTGATGCTCCGCTCCGGATGGCTGTGTCAAAGGTCTCGCGCAAGGTGTCCAGTATCAGCTGCACTCCGTCGAGGGCGACGAATAGCACGAGACACAATGTAAAGCAGAATGCTGCCCATATCTGTGCCAAGTGGTGGCTACGGTCGGGCAAGTGCCGCAGTACGCGGCGGCTGAATCCGTTATCGGCTATTTCCTGCCGGTGTTCGGCAAAGAATGAAGTCAGGAGTTTATCATTATTTTCCATCATAACCATTTTTGTTTTAAGTAGGAAGCCATTTTGTCTTTCGCCCGCGAGAGGTGGCTTTTTACCGTTCCCGCCGGACATCCGGTGATACCTGCAATCTTTTCGATGCTTTGGTCTTCCATGTAGAAGAGCGTGATGCAGGTGCGTTCCATTTCCTTCAGTGTGGCGAGGGCACGGTAAATGTCTATGTGCTGCCCCACGTCCTGCTGCAGTGTGCTGCATTGAGCATCCACTCGGTACGTATCCAAATCGTCCGTCTCTTTCCTGCTGCGAATATAATCATAAAAAACATTATAGGCAATACGGTAGAGCCAGGTCGAGAAATTGGATAGATTCTTGAACGAAGCGATGTTTGTATAGGCTTTGATAAACGTATCTTGTGCCAAGTCGTCACTCAACTCGCTGTCGCCGCAGGCTGGTGCAGGAAGAACTGCCGTACGGACGACTGGTACTTCTTCACCAACCGGTCGAAGGCTTGGTGTTTTGAAACACCACGACCTGTGCGACTAACGATATGTCATTGAGTTGACTCATTTTTCTTCGTTCTTCTTCTGTTGGCCGTAGAAAATCACCAATTGTCCGAAGCCGGTGAACATGACGAGTAAGCCGATACATCCGAGACCGAATTCTCCGGTAATGGCCCAAAGGAAGATGAACAGGCCGATGCCGACGAATATGTTGTTGATGCCTTTGCTACGGATGTCTGTTGCTGCGGCTTCTTTGAAGAAGTTTTCAGGCAGTTGCTGTCCGCTGGCCAGGGCTTGTTCTGCCAGGCGGTACTTGGCCTTCCGGTTTTTATAGCGGAAGAAGAATACTACGAATATGATGAGTAGCGGCAGTCCGAATACAAAGACGATGGCTGTTACGGCAATCACGGTCTCCGAAGTCTTGCTTCCGAGGTCGAACCCGTTCCAGTCCATACTGCTGTTGTGGTGGGTTCTCCATTTTTCCGGAGCATCGCTACTGCCGGTACCGTTTTCATAAGTCATGATGCTGAGTGTGTCTGTTACGGTTTCTCCATTGATGACAGTGTCCCTCAATTCGATGACTCTTTTCTTGTTCCCCTGACCGTCGTTCTCTGTTACGGTTCTGTTTGCGCCTTGCACCAGTGTGCAGAACATCATGGCGAGCATTAATCCTAAAATGATACGTTTCATAATCTATGGTTTTTTAATTTGTTTCTTTGTTGGTTAGACGTATCGTCACCTTTATAAAGTTGCAAAGAGAAGATATTTTTTTTTAGAAAACCGGAAATAAGACGATATTTTTCCGGAAAATGTCTTATTGTCTTTTTCCTGGAATAACAAGAAGTAGGTATTTGCGACTGTAAATAGAGGTAAATATACAAACCGGGTTGTTTCTTATTGTAAATACTGTTATCTTCGCACATCTGTTTTTATTGGGAAGTCTTGATGAAGTTGAGGAATATAATGAAGTGTTTCCTCCCTCTGCTGTTCATTGCCTATCTGGGAGGAATTACGCTGTTTACCCACTCGCATGTGGTGAATGGTGTTATCATTGTGCATTCCCATCCATTCAAGGGACAGCATGAGCATACAGAGGTGCAGTTAGAAACCATTTTCTATCTTGCCTCTTTCGTCTCCTCTTCCCTTCCGTTGCTTCCGGTTGCCGCGACGGTTTTCCTTGTTTTGTTGTGTGTACTGAGCATTCTTGCCACGGAATGCATCAAGTGTGTAAAGCTTCGTGGCGGTATTTGCCTGCGTGCTCCCCCTTCTTTTTTTCAAATCCGATAGATTAAGGCAATTCCGTTGTGGGATTGCGTCAACCTCATTGATTAACATATTATTTTAGAAGTACATGAAAAATATATATTTTTTGTGGTGGGAGCAGTATGTCTGTTACTCTCATCAACCGTTTATGCCGAAGATTTGAAGAGTACCGATGCCAATATTGTCGGTCATGTAATAGAAAAAAGTACAAGGGAACATTTGCCTTATATGACAGTTTCGCTGAAAGGCACCACCATCGGGACCATGACCGATGCCACCGGCCACTATTTCCTAAAGAATCTGCCTGAAGGTGAGTTCACGTTGTCCGTCAGTGCCGTAGGTTATAAGTCGCAGGAGCGCAAAGTCGTTCTGAAACGTGGTAAGACCTTGGAAGAGAACTTTGAGTTGGAAGAAGACATGGTGGCACTGGACGGGGTGGTAGTTACAGCCAACCGCAACGAGACTGCCCGGCGTTTGGCACCCACTTTGGTCAAAGTGGTTACTCCTAAACTGTTTGAGCAGACAAATTCGCATACTTTGTCGCAAGGACTGGCCTTTCAGCCAGGTGTGCGGGTGGAGACCGATTGCCAGAATTGCGGTTATTCACAAGTGCGCATCAACGGGCTGGATGGGAAATATACCCAAATATTGATAGACTCACGTCCCATCTTTTCCTCTCTGGCCGGTGTGTATGGGTTGGAACAGATTCCCGCCAACATGATAGAGCGTGTGGAAGTGGTGCGTGGAGGTGGTTCAGCCTTGTTCGGTTCTTCAGCCATTGCCGGGACGGTGAATATCATTACGAAGGAACCGATTCGCAATTCCGGTTCTTTCTCGCATACCATTTCCAATTTCGACGGTTCCGGCTCGTTCGACAACAACACGACCCTGAATCTTTCCTTGGTTTCTTCGGACAGTAAGATGGGGCTTATGTGTATGGCCAGAGCAGGCATCGTTCGGCATGGGACTCCAATGGAGACGGTTTCTCCGAATTACCGAAGCTGAAGAACCAGACTGTCGGTCTGAATGCTTACTACCGGACAAGTGCCTATTCCAAGCTGAGCCTTGAATACCATCATATGGAGGAATTCCGCGTGGTGGAAGTGGCTTCAGCCTTCCCCCTCATATAGCCGAGGATGCCGGATTGAACGGTACCGGGGCGCCCGGACTGGTGGAACAGCTGAAACATTCCATCAACACGGGTGGGCTCAAGTTTACGGCTTTCTCCAAAAACCAGAAACATACGTTCAGTACCTATGCTTCGGCTCAGCACATCGTGCGCAATAGTTATTATAGCGCTTATGGAATGACTACGGACTTTACCGGTGTGCTGGGTGCCCAGTATATTTATCATTTTGACAAGTGCCTGTTTATGCCTGCCGATTTGACCGGAGGCATTGAGTTCAATCACGACAATCTGCATGACAAGGCAACGGACGTACAGAAGTATCGTGATGCTGCTTTGGCCGAAGATCCTACGGCAACGGGTGACCGCTTGCAACAACTGATTGAGAAATATACCCCCGCCCCGTTGAACCAAATGGTGAATATAGCAAGCGCCTATGCCCAGAATGAGTGGAAGAACGAACAGTGGAGTTTCCTGATTGGCGGGCGCGTGGATAAAAACAGCATCATGGACAAGGCTGTTTTCAGTCCCCGTGCCAATATCCGTTATAATCCTACTCAGGATGTGAATATCCGTTTCAGTTATGCTGAGGGATTCCGTGCTCCACAAGCGTTTGATGAAGATCTGCATATCAGTAATGTGGGTGGAGAATTGGTTTCCATTGTCCGCGCCAAAGGATTGAAGGAAGAGCGTTCGCGCAGCTTCAATGCTTCGGTAGACTGGTATCATTACTTCGGAGATTTCCAGGCAAACCTATTGGTGGAAGGCTTCTACACGAAACTTTCCGACCCGTTTGTCCTGACGCCTCCGGTGAAAGACCCGGACGGTAGTGCTTATCTGATACAGACCCGCATCAATGGTTCGGGAGCTAAAGTGTATGGCGGCACATTGGAAGGAAAGGTTGCCTATAAGGATAAGGTTCAGTTGCAGGCAGGGTTGACACTTCAACGAAGTATCTATGACTCTCCCGAAGAATGGAGTGCGGATGAGGAGCACTTGTCGGAGAAAGAACGTTACAGTGACAAGATACTGCGTACTCCCGACGTCTACGGCTACTTTACAACTACCTATATGCCGGTTAAAGCCTTCTCAATAGCTTTGAACGGCAATTATACCGGGCGGATGTACGTTCCCCATTTGCTTTCGGAGGTGAACGGTGAGGCGGATGTATTGGTAAAGAGTCCGGACTTCTTTGAACTTGGAACAAAGATAGCTTACGACTTTGATTTTCAAGGGTTCTGTTTGCAGCTCAATGCCGGTGTACAGAATATATTCAATTCTTATCAGAAAGATTTTGATAAAGGAGCGAGCCGCGATTCCGGTTATATCTACGGACCGGGTGCACCGCGTTCCTATTTTGCAGGGGTGAAACTCAGTTTTTAAAAAGAGTATTGAACCGTGCTTTTTGTTTAGCCCCGTAGATTGGTGAAACGTATTTTGCACTATCTTTGCTGCCATAAAACAGTTCAAAGCATGAAGCTACCCTCATCTTTCACCGATTATACACGCGCCCTCTTGGGTGTGGAAGAATATGAAAAGCTGGCTGCCGCCCTGGAAGGGGAGCAGCCGGTCAGTATCCGACTGAATGAAGATAAATTACCGGAATCTTCATTCAGTCTTTTTCGTTCCTCTTTGGAGCATGTTCCCTGGTCTGCTGCCGGATACTATCTGGACAAGCGGCTGACATTCACTTTCGACCCGCTGTTTCATGCAGGCTGCTACTATGTGCAGGAGGCTTCGTCCATGTTTGTGGAGCAGGCTTTGAGGCGGTATGTGGGCGAAGGACCGGTGGTGATGCTTGACCTCTGTGCGGCTCCCGGCGGGAAATCCACGCATGCCCGTAGCGTGTTGCCCGCAGGCAGTCTGCTGGTGGCCAATGAGGTAATCCGCAACCGCTCGCAGGTATTGGCGGAGAATCTTACGAAGTGGGGGCATTCCGGTGTGGTGGTCACTAATAATGACCCGGCGGATTTTTCTTCCTTGACGGACTTCTTCGACGTCATATTGACGGATGTCCCCTGCTCTGGCGAGGGGATGTTCCGTAAAGACCCCGTTGCAGTAAGTGAGTGGAGTGGGGAGAATGTGGAAATCTGCTGGCAGCGCCAGCGTCGCATCGTTACGGATATCTGGCCTTGCTTGAAGCCCGGAGCATTCTCATCTACAGTACTTGTACCTATAATACAAAGGAAAACGAAGAGAACATCCGTTGGATACGGGATGAATTCGGGGCGGAGGTATTGCCATTGGAAATTTCTACTGACTGGAATATTACGGGTAATCTATTGTCGGGAGAGGACTTTCCGCCTATCGTTTCCTGCCCCATCGGACGAAGGGGGAAGGATTCTTTTTGGCAGTTCTCCGCAAACCGGGCGTGAGCGATGGGAATACCTGGGCCGGCAGGTGAAATCCCGGGAAAAAGGAAGAAAACCCCAAGGAAAAGGAGCGAAAACTCCGGGTGTTTCCAAAGAACAGCTTTCGGCACTGCATGAGTGGTTTGCGGTTCCGGATAATTACGAATTTATCGTCAATGGCAACAACGTCAGCGCTTTCCCTAAAGCGTATCTCTCCGAACTGTCGGCTTTGCGTTCGTCACTCCGTATCGTGCAGGCTGGGGTAGATGTTGCCGAGTTGAAAGGAAAAGACTGGATGCCTGCTCATGGGCTCGCCATGAGTATAGCACTGAATCCGGATGCCTTTGCCCATGAAGAGATAGGCCGCGAGCAGGCCATCAGTTATCTGCGCAAGGAGGCTGTTGTCCTTTCGGAGACTGCTCCGCGCGGCATTGTCTTGCTCACCTACAAACAGATACCTCTAGGATTTGTCAAGAATATAGGTAACCGTGCCAATAATCTTTATCCCCAGGAATGCGCATACGCAGCGGATATTTGCCGGAAGGGGTGCTGGAATTGGCAACAATAACCGGGTGAAATCAATCACGTTACTGCAAAGCTGCTGTATATATTTTGCAGTAGCACTGCAGAGCTGTTGCAGTGACACTGCAAATATATATGCAGCGCGACTGCAACACATATGCAGTGGTGCTGCAACACATATGCAGTGCGACTGCAAAAATATGCAGAACTTTGCAGTATAATAATAGAGTAGGAATGTACTATTTTTTATTGTTTCTTCAATGCAGTATTTTGTTTGTTCAAGCATTTTCTATATATAGATAACTGTTTTAAAACTAATACTATTTGCTTATGCTTAAAAAAACGATTACTGCCTTAAGCCTACTTTGTATCCTTGCAGCCTGCCAGAGTGACGACAACTCTTCACCACAACCCAAGCCCCGCAAAGACATTGCCTTGACCCGTGCCGAGCAGGAGATGACGGATTTAGGAACGGATTTCGCTTTCCGTTTCTTTAATCAGGTTTGTAAAACTGAGGTGGAAAAGCCCAATCTGTTCATCTCTCCTTTGAGCGCTTCGCTCTGTCTGTCTATGATTGCCAATGGAGCGTTGGGAAACACACTGTCTGAGATGACAGATGTCCTGGGCTTTTCGGGCTATTCGTTGGAGGAAATGAACAACTATAATAAGAAGCTGGTGGAGGCGTTGCTCGATTTGGACAATACCACGCAGCTGGGAATTGCCAATTCCATCTGGATAAAGCAAGGGTTCGGTGTTCATGACGACTTTGTAAGCGTGAACAAAAAGATGTATGACGCGCAAGTGCAGGAGCTGGATTTTGCCTCTCCCAAAGCTCCGGGCATTATAAACAGTTGGTGTGCCGGGAAAACGAATAATTGCATCCCCAAAGTCTTGAATGAGATTCCGGAGACGGCGCGTCTTTATCTGTTGAATGCGCTTTATTTCAAGGGAATTTGGAAGAATCAATTCAAAAAATCGGATACGGCAGAAGAGGCTTTTACGAATGCTGACGGAAGTAAATCGACTGTACACATGATGAATCTTCGTGACGAGAGATTCAACTATGCCGAGAATGAGTATTTCTCAATGGCAGAGTTGCCTTACGGCAATGAGGCTTTCAGTATGGTGGTGCTCTTGCCGGCAGAGGGAAAATCGTTGGATGAGTGCCTGCCGCAGCTGAATGACGAGCGCTGGGGGGAATGGAACAGTAGTTTATCAAGCTCTGCCTTGAACCTTAAGTTACCCCGGTTTGAAATGGAATATGATAAAGAACTCATTGACGATATGATGGCAATGGGAATGCAGGAGGCTTTTACTCCATCGGCCAATTTTTCCGGAATGGCGGATGAGGATTTGTTTATCAGTTTGCTGCAACAGTTCACTTATGTGAAAGTGAATGAAGAGGGGACGGAAGCTGCGGCTGTAACTGTCGGAGGAATGGACCTGGCCGTTCCCGGACCAAGTACGGTAATTCCGTTCTATGTGGACCGTCCTTTCATCTTCCTGATAAAGGAGAAGAGTACGGGAGTTATTCTGTTTATGGGTAAAGTCACAAAACTATAACCACAATATATTGAAATAGGAAGAGCTGTCTGCCAACCGTAGACAGCTCTTTCTATTTATAACCGGCTCTTGTATATCTGTGCCATTGCCTTCTGATACTGGTTTTCCAGTTGCAGAAGGTTTGTCTTGCTTTGATAGACAACCGATATTTCAACGAAGTATTCAATCATACTGATTTGTCCTCCCATAAGTGCTTGTTTCAGTAAAGAAAGGTCTTGCTGTTGATGGAAGGTGCGCTCGTATTCCTCCATGGAAGCGTGCAGGTTCTTGGCCTCTTCATAGAGTTGCCACAAGGCAGAGCTGGCTTGCAGTGCGGCGTTCTCCTTTTGGTAGTCAATGTTGAGCGCTTGTGTCTTGGCTATCTTGACCTTATTGCGGTTTTCGAAAAGCGGGAAAGAGAAGCCTACTACTACGCCGTTCAGCGGATGCCCCGATTCGGTATTTCTACGGTAACCCAGTTCCAGTTTGGGCAGCCAGCCTTGCTTGCTTGCCGAAATCTGTTTCCGGGCGGCAGAACTTTCACCTTGCAAGGATTGCAGGGTGGGGTCTGAAGCCAGCAGTTCGTCGGCCAGTGGGCGGAAGTCGGTTGGTAATGGCACTGCCGGATACTCTGTCAGTCCAAGTGCCTGGGCGTTAGGGGTTACACCGGGCATGGGACGTCCCGGTGTGAACGGCTGGTTTCCGTTGAGGACAAGCAGCTCTTTCAGTTTGTTGTTAAGTGCCGTCTGGTTCATGCGGGCTTCCGTGCGTACATTCAGCAACTCCAGATTAATCTTGTTGGTTTCCAGTGCATTGGCATCTCCCGTTTCCAAACGTCGGGTGTACATGGCCGACAGCTCCTCCGCATTCTTTAACCGTTCGTCGAGCAGGGCTTGCTGGCGTTGCAGCATGATGATGTCCAGGCATACTTCCTTCGCTTGCAGCAATATCTGCTGGCGGAAGGCGGTGGCTTGTGCATCCAGTGCATTTGTCTTGAGTCGGTTCATCTTCCCTCGGGTGGCGTAAAGCGTGGGGAAGTCGAAGCTTTGCGAGATGACCATTTCGCCGACTGTCTCGTCACTGTTCTTGGAGTCCCAAAGGTGGGCGTATGACAGTGTAGGGTCAGGGAGGTTGTTGTTTGTCTTGTTCTCCAGTTTTTGTGAGGAAATGAGGTGGGAGTTAGCCTGCAACTCCTTGTTGTTGGCCTCTATCTGCTGGAGCACGGCATCAATGCCGGACGTTTGTGCGCTCATCCCGCAAAAGCGAGGATGGCGGCGCTGAATATGAAAAATCTTTTATTCATTGTCTGACGTTTTAGGTTGTTGGTTACGGTGCATCATTAGGTAAACAATCGGAATGATGAAACCGTTCAGGAACGTGGATGTTAAAAGGCCGCCCAAGATAACCTTTGCATCGGGCTTTGTATCTCGTTGCCCGGCAGGTCGCCACTGAGAGCCAGCGGGATAAGTGCCAGTGCACTGGATAGGGCGGTCATCAGGATTGGATTCAGACGGTCGAGCGAACCGCGGATAACGCTGTCGTAGACGCCATAGCCTTCTTCCTGCTGCAAGTGGTTGTAATGGCTGATGAGCAGCATTCCGTTTCGGGTGGCGATACCGAACAGTGAGATGAAACCGATGATGGCGGGGATACTCACTTCTCCCGTTGTGATGAGCAGGGCGAATACACCGCCTATCAATGCCAGCGGCAGATTGATAAGGATGATGGCGCTCTCCTTCACACTGCGGAATTCATGGTAGAGGAGCAGGAATATCACCACGATGGACATGAACGAAGTAAGTGCCAGAGTGCGGCTTGCTGCCTGCTCGCTTTCGAATTGTCCGCCGTATTCGATGTGGTATCCTTCCGGCAGTTTGATTTGTGCGTCTATCTGGGCTTGTATATCATTGACTACACTTCGCAGGTCGCGGTCGGCCACGTTGGCGGAGATGACGATTTTACGCTTTACATTCTCGCGGCTGATGGTGTTCGGACCCATGGCCGAGCGGATTTCCGCTACATAGTTCAGTGGAATTTTCTGTCCGTCGCCCGTATCAATCATCAAGTTGCGTATTTTTTCCATTTTGTCGCGCAGGTCGTCTTTCACGCGTACGGTTAGGTCGAAGCTCTTTCCCTTTTCGTAAACTTGGGAAACGGCTTCACCGGCCAGACAGACATTGACAAATTCCGAAAATTCGGGCAGTGAAATGCCGTATTTGGCAAGCATTTCCCGTTTGGGCGAAATGACAAGTTGCGGACGCTCAATCTGCTGTTCCACGTTTAGGTCAGCAATACCGGGAATACCCTGGATGGCACTCTTGATTTCATTGCCCAGAGTGAACATGCGGTTCAGATCGTCGCCGAACAGTTTGATGGCGATGTTCGCCTTTGTACCGGATAGCATGGCGTCTATACGGTGGCTGATAGGCTGGCCTATTTCCACGTTTGCCCTACAATGGTACCCAGTTTTTCGCGGACTTCTGCTACGAGCTCGCTGCGCGAGCGGTCTTTCAACTCAAACGGTGCCTCAATCTCAGAGACGTTTACTCCCAGAGCGTGTTCGTCCAGTTCTGCACGTCCCGTTTTACGGGCCACGGTCTGTATTTCGGGGATGGAGAGCAGCAGCTCCTCGGCACGGTGCCCCATCTTGTCGCTTTCTTCCAGGGAGATGCCCGGAAGCGAGGAGATATTGATGGTGAACGAACCTTCATTGAAAGGCGGCAGGAACGAGCGGCCCAGGGTGAAGAAACAGCCGAGCGCCACTACAAATAGTCCGACAGTACTTCCCAGTACCCCTTTCTTATGCCCCAATACGAAAGTCAGTGCAGAACCATACCATTGCTTCATCTTGCGTGCTACGGCAGAGTCGCTGTTTTCGTTATTTTGTTTCTTTATTTTCTCTTTTCCCAATAGATAGGAGCAAAGTACAGGCGTTACGGTCAGTGCCACAACAGTTGAAGCCGCCAATGCCACAATGAACGCAATACCCAGTGGCACCAGCATCCTACCTTCCATACCACTAAGGAAGAACAGTGGTACGAAGCTGACAATGATAATCAGCGTTGAATTGAGGATAG
>ENA-OQCE01000599-OQCE01000599.1-human-gut-metagenome-genome-assembly--contig:-NODE-599-length-17205-cov-2.789788_pt1 | contig 17205 bp, 21 predicted proteins | sample MGYA00242495_ERZ504572 | MGnify/ENA primary metagenome ERZ504572 (study PRJEB26092, sample SAMD00036228) | human gut metagenome | host: Homo sapiens | study: EMG produced TPA metagenomics assembly of...
CTGTTGATTATCTCACCCAATTTTACAGCTTCTGTAGCTGATAATACAGATAGTAGTTGCTTCGTCCGTATTTCTTTCAGACCGAATAGGCAAGAGTATGGTAGGCGGGTCGAACTTGTCCGGTTGGCGTTTGTCCGGAAGCGATGCTTGTCCTTTCCAAAAGGATATAGGCTTGCTTGGAACAGGCTATACCCTTTTTGTTTACAGCCTATATCCTTTTTCCGGATAGGTTATAGGCTATTTTGATTAAATGTTGCGGATAGTTATTGCTTTCTCATTCACCTATTTATTCTGTACTTTGTTTTTTTAATGCTTATAAAAGGTGAAGGCAAGTGTTTTTGGGCCTTCACCCTGGGGGTGCTTGAAATATATGGTATACAGATAAAAGGTGAAGGATAAAAAAGAGTGTTGCGTATAAAAAACAACTCCCGTCCTCAAAAATATGGAGCGGGAGCTGTTGGGAAATTATACACGTAGGTGTTTACCGATTCTTAATCCTGACGTTCGCGGCGAGGACCACGGTCTCCACGATCCTGACGGGGGCCACGGTCTCCACGTTCCGATCTCGGACCACGTTCTGGTCTCGGCGGGCGTTCTTCGTAACCTTCTGGTTTCGGCAGCAGCACTTTGTGGGATAATTTGAATTTACCAGTCTTGGCATCGATGTCTACCAACTTGACGCTGATAGTGTCGCCTTCTTTCAAACCTGCCTGTTCAACTGTTTCCAGACGTTTCCAGTCGATTTCGGAAATGTGGAGCAAACCGTCTTTACCCGGCATGAATTCAACGAATGCACCGTAAGGCATGATAGAAGAAATCTTTCCTTCGTAGATTTCGCCGATTTCGGGAACGGCAACGATAGCTTTGATGGAGCGGATAGCGGCATCGATTGTTGCTTTATTCGTTCCGGAAATTTCGATTTTACCCACTCCGTCTTCTTCTTCAATTGTAATAACGGCACCTGTCTTTTCCTGAATACCTTGGATGATCTTGCCGCCCGGGCCGATTACCGCACCGATAAATTCTTTACCGATTGTCATCGTTTCGATTCTCGGAGCATGAGGTTTCAGATCCGGACGAACTTCTGGCTGAGCTTCCATTATCTTGCCCAGAATGTGCATACGGCCTTCTTTTGCCTGTGCCAATGCGTTTTCAAGAATTTCGTATGACAGACCGTCTACCTTGATATCCATCTGAGTGGCAGTGATACCGTCTTTTGTTCCTGTTACCTTGAAGTCCATATCGCCCAAATGGTCTTCGTCTCCTAAGATATCGGACAGGATAGCGTAGTTCTGGCCTTTGTTTTCAGAGATCAGCCCCATTGCGATACCGGATACCGGCTTCTTCATCGGAACACCTGCGTCTCTCAATGCCAGCGTTCCGGCACATACGGTTGCCATTGAAGAAGAACCGTTAGACTCTAAGATATCGGAAATCACACGTACCACATAAGGATAATCTGTCGGGATCATCCGTTTCAATGCACGATGAGCCAGGTTTCCGTGACCGATTTCACGACGTCCCACACCGCGAGAAGCTTTTGCTTCGCCAGTAGAGAACGGAGGGAAGTTATAATGTAATAGGAAACGTTCTTTTCCGTGGTTCAGTACATCGTCGATCATCTTTTCATCGGCTTTTGTACCTAAGGTAACAGTCGAAAGCGACTGTGTTTCGCCACGCGTGAAGATTGCAGAACCATGAGGACCTGGCAGGCAGTCTGTTTCGATCCAGATCGGACGGATTTCAGTAGTCTTACGACCATCCAGACGCTTCCCTTCGTCCAGGATAGCGCGGCGCATCGCTTCTTTTTCTACATCGTGGTAATAGCGGCCGATCATTTCAACTTTCTCGTCTGTCAATTCTTCTTCTGAAAACTGAGCTTTATACTCTTCGACAACTGCTTCGAATGCTTCGGCACGCTGATGTTTGTCGGTGCCGGAGGTTGCAACGGCGTATGCCTTTGCATAACATTTTTCGTGTACATCTTTGCGCAGTTCGTCATCATTGACTTCGTGGCAGTATTCGCGTTTAACCAGTTTACCGCAAGCTTCGGATAGTTCAAGCTGTGCCTGGCACTGTACTTTGATTGCTTCGTGTGCTACTTTGATCGCTTCCAGCATTTCTGATTCTTGAACTTCATCCATTTCGCCTTCCACCATCATGATGTTGTCAAGTGTAGCACCCACCATAATATCAATATCTGCTTTTTCCAATTCAGAGAACGTGGGGTTGACTACATACTTGCCATCGATGCGTGCGACGCGGCATTCGGAGATCGGTCCGTTGAAAGGAATATCTGATACGGCCAATGCGGCTGAAGCAGCCAGTCCGGCAAGTGCATCCGGCATGTCTTCACCGTCTGCGGAGAATAATATAACGTTTACATATACTTCGGCATGGTAATTGTCTGGGAAAAGAGGGCGGAGGGCACGGTCGACCAAACGAGAAGTCAAGATTTCGTAGTCGGAAGCTTTACCTTCTCTTTTTGTAAAACCGCCAGGAAAACGGCCAAATGCCGAGAATTTTTCTTTGTACTCTACTTGTAACGGCATGAAGTCAACACCCGGGTTTGCATCTTTAGCGGCACAAACAGTAGCCAGCAACACGGTGTTGCCCATACGTACGGTAACTGCACCGTCCGCCTGTTTCGCCAATTTCCCGGTTTCGATGGTGATGGTTCTTCCATCAGCCAATTCGATCGTCTTGTTAATTGGATTAAGCATAATCTTTTTCTTATTTTTCTATCTGTAAAATTGGTGCAAATGTAATGAAAGTTTGTCTGTAAACATGTGAAAATGAAAATAAAAAACATGAGAAAAGCTCTTTTTTATAAAAATAGCGGGAAGATTTAGCGAATAATGGTGCCACAATTGTAAATTAATGTATATTTGCAGCGGATTAAAACAAGAAGTAAAGATATGATGAAACAAATATCCACACGACTGTTGACTGTTTTAGGACTGTGCATGTTCTTTCTCTCAGCTTGTAACAACTCCTCGGATTTCACTGTGAAGGGAGTCGTGGCTGGGGCTGATGGTCAGCTTATGTATTTGGAAAATGTCGGAATCTCTAATGTGGTGACACTCGATTCCATCAAGCTAGCTCCCGGCGGGAAGTTCAAGTTTACGGAAAAGCGTCCTGAGTATCCGGATTTTTATCGTTTGCGTCTGAACAATCAGCTGATCAATTTCGCGGTCGATTCGACCGAAACCATATCCTTCGTCGCTGATGCTGGTACTTTCGCGACTTCCTATTCTGTGGAAGGGTCTGAAAACTCAAAGGCGATAAAGGCGATCACTTTGGCACAACTGGATGCAAACCAGGCTATCAGCCGTCTACGGAAGGAATATGAGGATAAGATGATTTCAGATACGACCTACCGTATGAAGGTTTTGGCTGCTGCCGATGCCTATAAAGAAGTCGCCCAGAAATATATTTATTCGGCGCCGATGTCCACAGCCGCCTATTTCGCTTTGTTCCAGCAGATCGATGGTTTGTTGTTCTTTGATTTGTATGACAGGAAAGATGTCAAGGCATATGGAGCGGTTGCGACCAGCTACAATCATACTTATCCGGAAAGTCCGCGTTCGAAGCATTTGTACAATCTGACATTGCAATCCATGAAGGTCTTGCGTGCGCAACGTCCTGTCGATTACAGCAATGTGGAAACAAAAGAAATTTCATTCCTTGATATCGAATTGCCGGATGTTCGGGGTGAAGTGGTAAAACTGTCTACGGTTGCTCCCGGCAAGGTGGTGTTGATAAACTTTACGGCTTATCAGACGGAATGGTCGCCGGCTTTGAATATGGCATTGGGTGAATTGTACACAAAATACCATGGCCAAGGACTTGAAATTTATCAGGTGTCGTTGGATAGTGATTTCCATTTCTGGAGAAACGGGGCCTCTAATTTGCCGTGGGTTACTGTCCACGATCCGCAGTCTGTTTATTCGCAGGTAGCAGGTTTGTACAATGTAAAACAATTGCCCGCTCTTTTCATCCTCGATCGCAAAGGAAACTTGGTTAAGCGTGTCGAAGACGTGAAGAAACTGGAAGCAGACGTAAAAGCAGTACTTTGATTTGTGAATTATAATTTATACGTTGATGAAATCATAATTCATAGGTCCTAACATGTTGTAAAGCACTTCAAAAGGATTTGCGTTCTTAAAAAAGATCGTTTATCTTTGCAAAGTCTAAAAATACAGAGAAAGAGGAGTTCCGGCCAAGCAGTTGGTCGGGATTCTTTTTTTATTATGCAATAATCAATAATAACATTTTAAATAAATAGGAGGATTTAGTATGGCAGTGAGCTATATGACGAAAGATGGCTATGATAAGATTTTAGCTGAAATCAATTATCTGGAAACAGTGAAACGTCCGGAAATATCTGCCCAGATTGCAGAGGCCCGTGACAAAGGTGATTTGTCTGAAAATGCTGAGTATGACGCAGCAAAGGAAGCACAGGCATAATGGAAGCAAAGCTTTCCCAGTTGAAGGGCTTGATTTCAAATGCCCGCCTGATAGACGAAACCCGTGTTCAAACAGATGAAGTTCAGATCCTGAACAAGGTTAAGATCAAGAACACAAAGAACAATGCAGTCATGACGTATACTCTGGTCTCAGATTCGGAAGCAAACCTGAAAGAAGGCAAGATTGCGGTCAGTACTCCGATTGCGCAGGGGCTGATGGGAAAAAAGGTCGGTGACATTGTGGAAATCAAAGTCCCATCCGGCATGATGAGCTTTGAAATTATGGATATATCGATTTAATAATATAACATTATGGCATCAATATTCAGTAGAATTGTGGCAGGAGAGATCCCTTGTCATAAAGTGGCGGAAAACGAAGAATTCTTTGCTTTTCTGGACATTAATCCGGTTGCTGTCGGTCATACGTTGGTGATTCCGAAAAAAGAAATCGATTATATTTTCGACATAGAAGATCCCATGCTTGGACGTATGATGGCATTTGCCAAACGGGTGGCTCGTGCACAAGAAGCTGTTATACCTTGCAAAAGGGTAGGTTTGGCAGTTATGGGACTGGAAGTTCCTCATGCGCATATTCATTTAATTCCGATCCAGAAGGAGTCTGATATGTATTTTGGCGGAAAGAAAATGGAGGTTACTCAGGACGTGCTCGCAGACACCGCTGCACGGATAAGAAATGCCTTTAAATAAATGAGGTAAAGTCTTTTTTGGTAAAAAATTTTATGTATATTTGTAACCGCTTCTTCCTCTGTATGACAATATTGAGAGGAAGAAAGCGGTTTTTTTATAAAGATTCATTAGTGGTTTTTACTCATAAATTTGTTAACCTTAGAAGAAAGGCCCCCCTTGTGAAAGGACGGCCTTCTTTTTTTAACACACAATTATCGTTATACGCAATTTTATTTGGGGTTTTTAATCGACTTTGGTTATGGAACCGCTCCCGATAATGCTCTTTTCCTTTATGTTCGGATTTCCTTTGTATCGGATAGTCCCGCTCCCGGCTATTTTGGTGGATATTGCCTTGTTTGCGGTGATTTCGATATGGGTGCTTCCGGCCGCTTTGCAAGTAAGTTCTTCTGTCTCCAGACCGAACGCTTTGATCTTGCTGCTACCGGCGCTTTTAATATTCATCTTTTCTGTTTTACCGCTTAGAGAGACAGTGCCGCTACCCGCGATTTCGCAATCTAAACGGGTGATGTCAATGGAATCGGCTTTTATAGTTCCTCCTCCTGCAAATCTAATTTCCAGTTTTTTGCCGTTGAGACCTTTGCCTAAATCACAATTGCCTCCGCCTGCCATTTTGAACTCTTTCAGTGCAGTCGAGTTGGTTATCACGATAAAGCGGGTGGGGTTGATTCCGGTATGCCTATTTTTGGGGCGGACAACCAACACTTTGCTATCGGTATTGATATCCAGAAGATCCATGATATTTTGGTCTGTCTCGACTTTCAGATAGGGAACGTCATCCGATTGCATATATTTGAAGTCGACGTTTTCTCCCTCGATTTGTATCTCGTCGTAATCCTTTATCGGGATTTCCTTGCTTACGACATTGCCGTCACCGGAAACCTTGTTTATATGGCAGGAGCATAAAAGCCCTGCATGAGTATGAGTACCAGTATGAATGAATATGATTTTTTCATGATTCTGTTGTTTTTATAGATTATATATTGAAGAAATTGTACCAGGGTAATGTGCTCCATCCGTTTATTCCGGTCTGGTAGAAGTAGATGACGCACAGCACTACGGATACTAACCATAAGATCAGCAACGTCCATTTGGCCGTATTGGGCAATGGCTTGGCTTTGAATAGTTGCATGCAGATTGCATATACCAGGGCAAAAATAGGAATGCCAATCAGTAGAATGAATCCGATGCATCCCATGATGGCCAATGAAATAGGTGCTCCCGCTATCAGGTTGGCCCCGAACGGCGACAATTGATATAGGAAGCCTGTGCCTCCGGCAATAAGGGCAAAGGTGACGACGACCAATATAAAGGCAACGAGCAATAAAGGCGGTAGCAGGATGATTCCGATCAGTATGGCCAGGAATTTGAGGATGAAACCTACCACACTGACAAACAAGTCCGCTAGTTTTTGCAGAAAGCTTCTCGGTTTGTCGGAACTCATATAATCATTTACATTATTGCTGACCTTCTCGAAGCCATCCGTAACTGTTTTGCCTATGTTTTCGAGGGTGACGCTTTGTCCGCGCATCATCAGCTTGTCGGCTGCGGTCCGGGCCAACGGCATTACCAGCCATAGTATAAGATATAAGATGATGATTGGTGCATAAGGAATGAAAAGCAGGATGATCATAGCAAGGCGTACAGCCGTCACGTCCCATCCCATATAAGCGGCGATACCACCGGCTACACCTCCCAATACCCGGTTGTCCGGATCGCGCATCAGCTTTTTCGGGCCTCTGGGAATCTCTTCTTCCTGAAAAGCTTGTGTCCTGGCTTCTTCCTTATATTCTTTTTCTTCTTCACCTTCAAACAATTCTTCCGGCTTGCCCATACGCTTGATTACTTCTTCGACATATTCGATTGTGATCACTTCGTAGCCCAGTCGAACCCGCTCGTTGAATAGTTCGGAGATACGCATTTCAAAATCGTTCATAATCTCTTCCGAACCTTCTTCCTTACGGAAGTGGATGCGGAGGTTTGCTAGATATTTATCGAGTAGTTGATATGCATCTTCGTCAATGTGGAAAACCGTTCCTCCCAAATTAACTGTCAGTGTCTTCTTCATTGTTTTCTGATTTTAATTGTTTCTGATGTGGTTTATTGTATCATTCAGTTCCTGCCAGGATGTTTCCAGCTCTCCAAGAAATTCTTCTCCCTTCGGGGTGAGCTGGTAATACTTGCGAGGCGGTCCTTGAGTAGATTCTATCCACTGGTAGCTTAACAATTCGCTGTTCTTTAGTCTTGTTAACAGAGGATATAGGGTACCTTCCACTACAATCAATTTAGCTTCCTGTAACTTCTGGATAATGTCAGAGGTGTACGCCGGCTCTTTTTTGAGAAGCAATAGAATACAATATTCCAATGTTCCCTTTCTCATTTGTGATTTTACGTTCTCTGCATTCATTTTTATTTTGTTTTACGCTACAAATATATGCATTGCCTGTGTACTATGCAATACATACTACTATGTTTATCCTAATTTAACATTAATATTGCACAAATCCGGCACTTTTGTGTAAAAAAGGAGCTAATCTCGTGACAAATAGAATAGAAAACCGTACTTTTGCAACATCAATTCAAAACAAAGAATTATGATTTACTACCATTATGCCGAGTTGGTTCATCGACAGGCAGAAAAATATGGCTCCCGTACCGCATTGAAATATCGTGATAATGCAACCGGGAAATGGTTAAAAATATCTTGGAAGGAATTTTCTGAAAAAGTTATGCTTACGGCCAAGGCAATGGCCGAATTCGGGATAGAAGTACAGGATAATATCGGGGTTTATTCACAGAATATGCCGCAATGCTTTTATACGGATTTTGGGGCATATGCGAACCGTGTGGTTTCTATTCCGATGTATGCAACGAATTCTCCGGGGCAGATCGAGTATATAATCAATGATGCTCATATACATACTTTGTTTGTCGGCGAGCAGTTGCAGTACAATAATGCATTCAAGGTGCAGAAAGAATCTCAATACCTGAAGCGCCTAGTGGTGTTCGATCCGGCTGTCAAGTTGAACCCGGAAGACAAGACTTCGATTTATTTTGACGATTTTTTGCGGCTGGGCGATAATGCGCATGCCGAGACAACGGTAAAGATCCGTACGAACGAAGCGGTGCCGGAAGACTTGGCTACCATAATATATACTTCCGGGACGACAGGAGAATCCAAAGGTGTCATGCTCCATCATTCCAATTATTTGGAAGCCATGCGTATCCATGACATCCGCCTCCCGATGGTGACGGATAAAGACCTTTCTATGTGTTTCTTGCCACTGACTCATATTTTTGAAAAAGCGTGGTCTTACTATTGCCTGCATAAGGGAGTGACGATTGCGATCAACCAGGATCCTAAAATGATTCAGAAGACATTACCGGAGGTACACCCTACATTGATGTGCAACGTCCCTCGGTTCTGGGAGAAGGTATATGCCGGCGTGCATGAAAAGATCAACTCGTCATCTTCCACCATGAAGAAAATCTTTTTGGATGCTATCGAGACCGGGCGCAAGTATAACCTGGAATATAAAAATAAGAGCATTCCGGCTCCTTTCGGGTTGAAATTGAAGTTCGAAATGTATAATAAGACTGTTTTCAATTTGCTGAAACGGGTGTTGGGGATCGAACGCGGTCGTTTTTTCCCGGTGGCCGGTGCGCCGCTCTCGGATACGGTCAATGAATTTTTGCAGTCTGTCAATATCCCTATTGTGTATGGTTACGGTTTGAGCGAGACGACAGCGACCGTCTGCTTCTATCCTGAAATCGGATTTCAGTTCGGTTCGATCGGAGAAGTCATGCCAGATGTACAGGTACGGATTGATCCGGAGAATAGCGAAATTCTGGTAAAAGGCAAGACTGTGATGTCCGGTTATTATAATAAGCCGGCCGAAAATGAAAAGGCGTTTACGGAAGATGGTTATTTTCGTACAGGAGATGCCGGAAGGATGGAAGGGAACACGTTGTTCTTTACTGAACGTATCAAGGACTTATATAAGACATCGAACGGCAAATACATCGCTCCGCAAGCGATTGAAATGGTTATGAGCGGCGATCAGTATATCGAACAGATTGCTGTTATCGGTGACCAGCGTAAGTTTGTCAGCGCGTTGATTGTTCCCGCTTATCCATTATTGGAAAAGTATGCCGAAGAAAAGGGGCTGGCTGTCGGTAGCCGGAAAGAACTTGTTCGAAATAAGGAAATCCTTCGCCTGATCGAGACACATATTGAGGAAAACCAGAAGAACTTGGCTTCTTATGAGAAGATCAAGCGCTTCACCTTGCTGTCCGAACCTTTTACGATGGGGGCTGAACTGACGGATACACTTAAGCTCCGTCGTTCCGTCATTCTGAAGAAATACGCAGATCCGATCGAAAAGATGTACGAAGAAGCTTCGAATATGTGGGGTAGTAATCCGGTTTAGATGGGGTAGCTGTGACATTTTGATAGTCAGGAAAATTGAGTATCTTTGCGGGACAAATTTAAAAACAAGAATTTTTATGATCACATCAGACCAACTACACAATGTGTTGGAGCGCGAGCAAGCGCTGAGGGGGTATCTTTGACATAGATGGTAAGACCATCCAGTTAGAAGAAGAAGAGTTACGCACTCATGATCCTGGTTTCTGGGAAGATGCCAAACGGGCGGAAGTCCAGATGAAGAAAGTAAAAGAACTGAAAAAGTGGATCGAACTTTATAACGAGGTTCATGCTGCAGCAGAAGAATTGCAGTTGGCTTATGATTATGTAAAAGAAGGAATCGTTAGCGAAGAAGAAGTTGACGAGGCTTATGGCAATGCCATCCAGTTGGTGGAAAGCCTGGAGTTCCGCAATATGTTGCGTCAGGAAGCCGACCAGATGAGTTGTGTGCTGAAGATCAACTCCGGTGCCGGCGGTACGGAAAGCCAGGACTGGGCTTCCATGTTGCTCCGTATGTATACGCGTTGGGCGGAGGCGAATGGATATAAGATTTCCGTAGCCAACTATCAGGAAGGGGATGAGCCGGTATTAAAACGGCGACTCTCAACATCGAAGGCGACTATGCTTACGGATATTTGAAGGGTGAAAACGGTGTGCATCGTCTGGTACGTGTGTCTCCTTATAACGCGCAAGGCAAGCGAATGACTTCATTTGCTTCTGTTTTTGTCACCCCGCTGGTCGACGACACGATCGAGGTGAAAATCGATCAGGCTGCCATCTCTTGGGACACGTTCCGTTCGGGAGGTGCCGGTGGGCAGAACGTGAACAAGGTGGAATCCGGAGTGCGTCTGCGTTATCAATTTAAAGATCCTTACACGGGCGAAGAAGAAGAGATCCTGATCGAGAATACGGAAACCCGCGACCAGCCTAAGAATCGGGAGAATGCGATGCGTCAGTTGCGTTCAATCTTGTATGATAAGGAATTGCAACATCGTATGGAAGAGCAGGCAAAGGTGGAAGCCGGAAAGAAAAAGATCGAATGGGGTTCCCAGATTCGTAGCTATGTGTTCGATGATCGTCGTGTAAAAGACCATCGTACCAATTTCCAGACATCCGATGTCAACGGTGTGATGGATGGTAAATTGATGATTTCATCAAGGCTTACTGATGGAGTTCGGTGCTGAGGAATCTGCAGAAAAGTAAGATTTCTACTTTAACATTTGCATATCTCGATTATAAATCGTAATATTGCACCCGATTTCAGAGCTACGCTTTGAACAGGTCCTATAGCTCAGTTGGTTAGAGCACCTGACTCATAATCAGGGAGTCCTTGGTTCAAGCCCAAGTGGGACCACACAAAAGGTTTACACATTGAGTGTAAACCTTTTGTGTTTTTAAGTACTTGCCGATTTCCGTCTTATGCCGGTGCGGATGTTGCCCTTTTCCGCATGATGGGAGATACTTCCCGGAACGCGTTGATCTTCCTTGCCCAAAGTATGCAACCCAAAGAGCAAGCTGCGCATGCCATGAAGACAATACCCGTCGTGACCATCGTATCGCCCAATCCGACTAAAGGAGATACCAGTCCTCCGAACCCAAAGCCGACTGCACCCGATAAAGCCGAAGCTGTGCCGGCATGTTCACGTTCACATTCCATAGCCAAGGCGGTAGTCGAGGTGAAAGAGAAGTCCATCCTGAATAGTAAGGTGATTAGCAATCCCTCGTAAATCCAGAAATTGCAATTTAGGTTCATGGCTATACATACGATAATGGAAAGGGCAAGCATATCTATGCTACTGGCGAGCGTGTTGTTTTCCGGTCGGCGGAATCTGACGGATAAGCCGGCATCCCAATAGCAGGATAATTCCTAATGCCAGTAATACCCAGAAGATCCCTTTCCTGTCAATCCCTTCTGTTAAGCCTCCTCCGATGATCGGAGCGGCTACAGGAGCGACTCCGTTGATTGCTCCGATTATCGCAAGTGTCTTTGCCAACTCTTTACCGGTGAACATATCTGTCGCAACGGAACGGGAGATTACGATACCGCCGGCTCCCGTAATCCCTTGTAGCAAGCGCAGTATTACAAATATCTCGATAGTGAGAGCAAAGATGCAACCTATCGTGGAAATGATAAAAAGATACATGGCTGCCAACATTGGAGAGCGACGTCCATACTTATCACTTAGCGAGCCGAAAAAGATTTCTCCTGCCGCCAGTCCGATCATACTGGCTGTCAAACCTAATTGTACCAATGAAGGTGTTGTCTTGAAATATTCTCTCATCGAAGGCAGGCTGGGGAGATACATGTCTGTGACAAATGGCCCGAATGCGTCAACATCCTAACAGGTAAGGAGAAAAAACTTGGAGTTCCATTCTTACTTTGTATGTCAATCATCTTTTTTCTTTTTTATCTGATAAAACATGCAAAAGTACATTCAAACGAGCAAGTACGATTGTTTAAAATATCCGTTTCTTTGGTTATTATCGGTAGCTTTTCAATATCGGATTTCCGATCGCCCTCCTCGATCTGTTTTTCTTGGTTCGCCCCTTGTTGGAAAATGCCGGTGAAGGTTACTCTGACGGGCAAGCCGTTTGTATCGAGTGTCACCTCTTCTCGGTAATCTATGTCCATTGACGGTTCACCTCCACGGCTGACTTCGTAGGTTTTGTCCCCGATTTTGTTAAAATGTACCAGCATGTCCGTCAGCCATATCTTTGGGAGGCGTGTAGAATATGCCGGATAATTCCCCTTCCTCATAACTGAAATGAGTCGCTTGCCCATCCGGATATTGGATCCCGGCAAACTGGTTGCCAGAGTAAATGAATGAAGCGGTAACTAGCCCGTTTGAAAGAAGGACACTGGGCCGCCCGTCTATGCCTGTCAGCTTGATGTCGTCATTATCGCTGCAGGAAGATTGGCACAATCCGCCCATCAATAAGACGGCGGATAGAATAGTCGAAAGTAACTTGTTCATAATAATATCTGGTGTTTGTTTCTAATATGATGAATGGAGAGGAAAAAGGGTGCAGCATTTTCTTTGCGGATGTTTATAATTTGCTATTTTTGTAAAATGCTATAACCATCCGGTGGCTCGGATATAAAAAAGTAAAAAATGGAAAAAGCGAATGTTACTTTGTACACGGTCATCGGAGATTCTAACCGTATCGTGGAAGCAATCCGGGAACGTTTTAAAGAGATGACCAAAGAATTTGTTTGTGAAGACGAAACGATCGACTTGACTTTGCCGGATGGAACACATGTCATCTTCTCGATCAAGCACCGGATGAGCAAGCCGGACTTTATTGCTTCCCATATATCTGGTATGGCCAATTATTTTTCGCAGGTGAAGACGCCATTGGTTGGACTAAAAGAAAATGTCTTGCTCCAGATACGTGTGTTCAACTGTGTGACTGGGATCACTTTCGATCTGAACGACAATGAAGACCGGACGAACTATATCCTGAACCGTTTATTCGAGATTGCCGGAGACGTGAACGGTTTTCTGCTCTATCCGAGCATGCAGATCTTTACCGGTGAAGGGAAACTCCTCTTCTCTGCCAAAGGCGAAAGTCAGTTGACCGAATTTATCCCGGTCGGGAATGCCGATTTATTGGACGGGAACTACCAGGAAGAAACTCAGGCTGATGTGGAAAGACGTTTGCGTTCGATTGCGTTGCTCGAAGAGAAACATATCCCTTATATGGAATATTTGCGTAGTGAAGCATTGGAAAGTGAAGCCCATTTGAGAAGCCGAAAGGAGATGGTGCAACGTGCCGCCGCGTTGTTTGCTGTTGCTGTCTATTCGGAAGTCATGCTTTCGGGAGGTTCGGGACGGGAAGAAGCCTTGTTCTATTTTAATAAGATGGAACAGTTGTACGAGGTGGAATCTTACCTGTCACCGGCCGAAGCTGCTTATATCGATAATCCTGATCCGGAAGAACAGGAATGTATTCTGTTCGGATGGCGCTATGAATGTGCCGGTGTTTTGCTTTGGGCGGCAGGTGTTGTGGATGATTTGCCTTATCCGTCTGAGATTATTGATGTCCCTGTTTTGGCTGCTATTTTCTGGCAACATAAAGGTATCGGTGGATTGCTTTCGAAAGGTTTCTCTCGTTCGCAGTCCGAAATATTGGATGCTGCCGATATTACACTTCGGTATGATTGGGCTTGTGTGGAAGCACGAGTTCATGGAAAAGAAGCTCCTGCTTCGCTGAATGGGGACGTTGTCATGGAACGGCATTATGCTTTTAATTGGATTATCGGAGCGAATGGCGGTGCAGACTGGGATGATATCCAACCGAATACATGATGCTAAGTTTCGGAGGTGTTTATTGTGGGAAAGATGAAGGAATAAATAGAAAAGCAGAATAAATCCTTATATTTGTGTTTGATTAGATTATAATAAACAGAAATGTAAAGGATGTCGAGAGCTTCTGCAGATAGAAAAGACTTAAAAGGTTTCGAACAGTTATTCCATCAATTACACCCCGCTTTATGCCTATTGTTGTAAATATATTGAAGATAACGAGCTTGCCAGGGATATTGTGCAGGAGTGTTTCATCAATTTGTGGGAAAATTATGAGAGTGTACAAATTTCTTATGAGTTTTATTTATTTAAGGCTGTACATAATCGTTGTCTGTCCTATTTCCGCTCAGAACGTATTCATTCGGAATATGCGAGTTCTGTAAAGATGAGGATCAAAGAACTTGAAATACACCCTGAATTACCTTATCCCCTGACTGAACTTTATGTAAAAGAGGTCAATACTTTACTTAAGGAGAGCGTATCCAAGCTCCTGAGAAATGTCGTCTGATCTTTATGATGAGCCGCTATCAGAATATGAAAAATCAGGAAATTGCAGAAACTCTTGGTATTAGTGTTCGTACTGTAGATGCTCAGATATATAATGCCTTGAAGATATTAAAGATAAAATTGAAAGATTATTTACCGGTACTGATGCTTCTGTTCCCTCATTTCTTTGCAAAATAAAAAAAGTATACTTTTGTCTAAGTAGTGATCCTGACTTGTGCGTCATTCTTACAAAGAGCATGAGTTATGGAAGAATCAATCGATATATTAATTGTTTCTTATCTGAAAGGAGAGGCAACCAATGACCAGCAAAAAGAATTATTGGCTTGGCTTGAGTTGAGTGAAGAAAACCGATTCTATTTCCGCTCAATCAAGGATGTTTATGATCTGGGATGGATAGAGTCTGATATACGTGACAGCCAAGTTGATCGGCAGTGGCATAAATTTCTTGACAAAGTCTTTCCTGTGTATAATACAAATAGTTGGTTGAGAATAGGGCGTATATTATTTCCCGTTATGCTGCCGTTTTTGTCTTCGGTCTTATTTGTATGCATTTGCTTTCTTATTTTGTTGATGGTAAAGAAGCCTATTCAAAAGTGACTAAAGTAGAAACTGGGGTAGGTGAACGTTCAAAAGTGAGTTTGCCAGATGGTTCGGTTGTTTGGGTGAATGCCTGTAGTTCGATTAGTTATGATGAATCTTTCGGGAAAGAGAATCGTACAATTCGAATGAGGGAGAAGTTTTTTTTGACGTTGAGAAGGATCCGTCTAAACCATTTCTCGTTCATGCAGAACCTTTTACTTTCCGGGTTACTGGAACTTCTTTTAATGTTTATGCTTTTGATGAAGAAGATGAAATAAGTCTTGCATTGATAGAAGGAACTGTAACTGCCGAAAAAGGTTCTTATATGGAGAAACTTCGTCCAGGAGAAGTATTGGTTTATAATAAAACACAAGCGAAAATTACTCATAAAAAGCTTATCTCCAGTTCATATACAGCTTGGCGTTATGGAGAGATGTTTTTTGATAAAATGACTTTTGAAGATCTGACTCGTCGGTTGGAACGTAATTTCAATGTAAAATTTAAAATTTGAGAATCAGAAGATCAAGAAAGAATCTTTTGGAGGTTCATTCCGTAAATATGAATCGCTGGAAACCATTATGAGAGTGATCAGTACAAGTACTCCTGTGAAATACCGGATAGAAAAGGATACTGTGTACATTAAATAATGAGTCGTTAACATTAAATCTGATATGGAGGAATTGCCTATGGTATAGAAGAAAGAGAGAAACAGATAAAAAACCGGGATAAGTGCCACCTTATCCCGGCTCTAATATCAAACAACAAAATTATTGTCTAATATCTAATCGTACAACAAAGATATGAAAAAAAGAATATTTAATCAAAGGTGTCAAACTTTTGATACCACAAAAAAATATGGCTAAAAAATGAAGCTGATAACGGTCTTTTTATTCCTTGTTACATTCTGCTTGCAGGCCAATAACACGTATTCTCAAAATGCAACTGTTAACCTGAATTTAGAGAATGTGTCCTTGACGGACGTTTTCAGAGAAATAGAAAAACAATCGGATTACCGTTTTTTCTTTAATAGTGCGGTCTTGAGTGCAGTGAAGAAACAAAATATTAAAACTGGAGAGAAAAGTATTACTTCTGTCTTGGATCAGCTTTTTGAAGGGACAGATATCGGTTATAAATTGATAGATCATTATATTGTCATAACTTCAAAGAAAGAAGATGTAAGTAACTTATTGGCAAGATCTGATGCTTCTATACAGATCGTGGGATTGGTTACAGATGAGAATGGTGAACCGATATCGGGTGCGAGTGTAAGTTTGAAAGGTTCGAACTGTCGGGACAATTACCGATATAGATGGAAAATATACAATCAGTGTGCCGACAACAAAGTCGGTATTGGTCTTTTCTTTTATCGGCTATGTATCTCAGAATATTATAGTGGGTAGTCGCTCTGTTATCAATGTGAAATTAAAAGAAGATAACCAATTGATCGATGAAGTAGTGGTTATTGGTTATGGTTCTGTCAGGAAGAGCGACTTGACAGGTTCTGTTTCTCAAGTTCGTTCTACTATCCTTGAGAACCAAGCTGTTCTTCGCGATCCGGTACAAGGATTGCAGGGGAAGGTCGCAGGTCTGGATATCACAGTCGGTAATAAACCGGGTGATACATCTACGCCCATTATCCGTGGTTATAATTCCTTGAATGCAGGTAACGATCCGTTGATCGTTCTGGATGGGGCTCCCTTTGGAGGGAAGATATCTGATATAAATCCGGCGGAAATCGAAGCGATAGACGTGTTGAAGGATGCTTCTTCAACAGCTATTTATGGTTCAAGAGGCTCTAACGGGGGTTATCATCATTACGACAAAAAGGGGAAAAATGGACGGAAAGGTGTCTGTATCCTATGATGGATTTGTCGGTATATCCAAATCGTTTAAAGATTACAATATGATGTCCGGTGATAAATGGGCAAATTATTTGAGAGCTGCTAATCCGGGAAAAACCGATGTCAGGAATTGTTTTGTGGGTGTTACGGATATTCTTGAAAGTCGGAACTTTGTAGATTGGCAAGAAGAAATGTTTTCCGGAACCGGTTTTCAAACAGATAATAATGTTACGGTGAATGTTGGTAAAGACAATATGTCGAATTTGATCGTATTAGGATATAATAAAAACCAGAGTATAATCGACAACATGTCAAGCGAGCGTTTCAGTATGCGCTTGAATGGGGATGTCAGGCTTTTTGATCGGTTGAAA
>ENA-OQCE01000600-OQCE01000600.1-human-gut-metagenome-genome-assembly--contig:-NODE-600-length-17204-cov-1.799145_pt1 | contig 17204 bp, 19 predicted proteins | sample MGYA00242495_ERZ504572 | MGnify/ENA primary metagenome ERZ504572 (study PRJEB26092, sample SAMD00036228) | human gut metagenome | host: Homo sapiens | study: EMG produced TPA metagenomics assembly of...
CGGCACATATTTGGTAGAAGAACAGGCAAGCCAACAAAAGTACGATAGTAGTAAGTATCGCGTAAGCGGAAACCTTTATCCATACCGAGTCATTAATTGCGCATAAACAGCTACAAATATACTTGTATTTTTTTTGTTCCCCGAAATAAAAAACGCCGGAAGAGTGCAGAGTTTTTGATTATATTGAAATAATCACGTATTTTTGTCAAATGATAACATGTGTATCCTATGGCATTAAGTAAAAACCGCATTAAATATATCCACTCGTTGGAGCAGAAAAAGAACCGGAAGGCTGACAAGGTATTTCTGGCAGAAGGACCTAAACTCGTAGGGGATTTGTTGGGACATTTTCCTTGTCAGTTCTTGCTGGCAACTTCAGAATGGCTTTCCCGGAACCGCCCTATCTCCACTGTAACGGATGTCACGGAAGTATCGGAGGAAGAACTTTCGCGTGCCAGCCTGCTAAAAACTCCCCAACAAGTGCTGGCTGTGTTCCGGCAGCCGGATGAGGAGACGGATGTTTCCGTCATCAGCCGCTCCCTCTGTCTGGCTTTGGATGATGTGCAAGACCCCGGTAACCTGGGAACGATTGTCCGCCTTGCCGATTGGTTTGGGATAGAGCATATATTCTGTTCGCCCAATACGGTGGATATCTATAATCCCAAAACAGTGCAGGCCACGATGGGAGGTATCGCACGCGTCAGACTGCATTATACTCCCCTACCCGAGCTCATCCGCTCACTGAAGGATATTCCCGTTTACGGCACTTTCCTGGACGGAGAGAATATGTACGGACAACCACTCTCGAAAAATGGCTGATTGTGATGGGAAATGAAGGAAATGGCATCGGAAAAGAAGTGGAGGCACTCATCAACCGCAAATATACATACCGAATTATCCCGCCAGCCGTGAGACCTCGGAGTCGTTGAACGTGGCTATTGCTACAGCAGTAGTTTGCGCTGAGTTCCGGCGCCAGGCAGCATTGTAGTAAAATCAAAAGGGAAAAACAACCAGGGAATCAAACAAGACAATTCTTCCTCGATAACCGGAGGGATTGCCGTCAGTATATTGCAGCACGTATCAAAATGAGGATAGTCTGTTTCCGCCTCCGTAAGCAAAGCTATGACGCCTGGTAGCCATTCCGTATTCTCCACCTCTTCTGTCAATGGGAAGATACGTGATACACACTGTCCTTCACCTATCTCCACCACATATTGTTTCAGATAGCCATGTCCGGGAAGAAACAGAAAATGGGAAGCGTAGCGTTTCATGCTTTCGGACGGGGACGTATGGTTCTGGGAGTTGTGGCATTTTCCTGCTCCTGAATTTTCAGAGGCTTCAATTTCTCTGGTTTCCCGATACTGTCTTTGCGAAGGGAGTCTGTGGCCTGCTGAAGGCTGTCCTTTGGGGCAATGACCAGACTGTCCGTGGCGTGATAGCGCATCAGTGAGATACGGTCTGCCAGCAAAGGCTGTGGAGTCTCCTGCTGCGGGTAATAGATGAACCCGCGTATTTCCTTGATTTCTCCTAAGGTATCGGCAAACAAGGTGAGCGTTTCCACACCTGTGCCTTGTACTTTCCGAATGGCACTGATGACACTGTCATTCTTCTCATAAAGAACCTGCATCACCATCAACGGAGCATGTATGCTGTCCGGTGCACCGTTGTGAAAACGGAAGCGTGCGCTCCAGCGCAACGTGTCACGGTCGTGGAAATTGGTGTCTGAAGGCAACGTAAACGTTATCTTGTTGTCCAGGGGCATGCCCGTCAACTGATAGATATGCTGCCATATCCACACGTCGATACTGTCTCCGGGAAGTGATTCTTTCGGCTTGTTGTCACGCAGGGCAATCAAGTGGTTGATACCGTCTCTTTCGGCTTTTAAGCGTACATTCACTTTCTCGTAGATTTTGGTAAGTACCTCCGGATTACGGGCAAACCAGACCATAGAAGAGTCGAAATCGGCCTGAGTGATGCCATATTTCTTGAAAACCGATTCAATGTAAAGAACCCGCTTATAGCTTTCGTTATACGGTACTTCTTCACCCATAGCTTTGGCTATGTGATAATCGTAAAGCACGTTTTCCATCTTGGCATCCGGAAGGACGGTCTCAGGTCTTTTCACCTTACAAGCCGTCAGACTGAATGCCAGAAGGACTACACTACACCATTGAATTCGATTTATTCCTTTCATGATTTCTTTATGGCTGCGTGATAGGCATCATTGAAATCCTTATTATAGAACAACAGCAATGCAATCATACCACAGCTGATTGCTGCATCTGCAAAATTGAATATCGGGCTGAAAAAAATAAAGTGTTCACCACCGACGAACGGCATCCATGTGGCCAGTTTGTATCTATGATAGGAAAATAGAACATATCTACCACTTTGCCGTGAAACCAGGAAGCATATCCTCCCCCTTCAGGCAGGAAAGAAGCTATCTGCGAATGAGTGCTTTCATTAAACAGTACACCGTAAAAGACGCTGTCAATAATGTTACCCAAAGCTCCCGTCAGGACTAAAGACACACAGACGATGAATCCCGTCTTCATTCCCAGCTTCACGAATTTATGCAGAAACCAACCTATCACCGTCACCGCAACAATACGGAACAAGGTGAGAAACAGTTTGGCGAATATTTCCATACCGAAAGCCATGCCACTATTCTCAGTAAAGTAGATGTAGAACCAATCTGTGATTCGGATGCTCTCGTGCCAGTACATGTGAGTCTTAATCCAAATCTTGATAATCTGGTCTATAATCAATACCAAGAATATAATGAGTAAGGCTATCCGTCCTTTCGTAAAGAATTTACCCATTTTTATTTCTTGCCGTTGTTTTTAGCTTCGATGCTCAGAGTGGCATGAGGCACTGCACGAAGGCGCTCTGCCGGTATCAGTTTGCCGGTTTCGCGGCAAATGCCATATGTTTTGTTCTCAATACGCACCAAAGCAGCCTGCAATCCTTGGATGAACTTTAACTGGCGTTGGGCCAGACGTGTGGTTTCTTCCTTGGATAAGGTGTTGGCACCTTCTTCCAGCACTTTGTACGTAGGAGATGTATCGTCGGTGTCATTGCCGTCTGCACCCGTCAGGCTAGCCTTTAACAATTCATAGTCACGTTGTGCCAACTCTAACTTCTCCAGAATGATAGCGCGGAATTCTTCCAATTCAGCATCTGAGTATCTTGTCTTTTCTGCCATAACTTTTACGTGTTAATCAGGTTAGTATTTAATTATTCTTTCACTACGCTCACGTACAGCGAGAAATCGTCGAAGTTTAGTTCTGCACCATTTTCTACGTTGTCTGTCAGCGTCAGTGAAGTTCCTAAAACTTGGTTACAAATATAGTCTTTATATTCGTTTACTGCATCATCTGTTTGAGGATTTTTTGATAATGTAATCTTTATTTTATCGGTTATTCTCAAAACCGCTTGAACTTGCGGATATTCTGAATACGGTTCACCAACTCGCGCGCAACACCTTCACGACGCAACTCTTCGGTTACGGTAACTTCCAAAGCTACGGTTAGTTTACCTTCGTTGGCAACCAGCCAGCCCGGGATGTCCTCGCTGAAGATTTCCACATCGGCAGTTTCAATCACAGCTTCCGTACCGTTCAGGACGAACGTATAGGAACCGTTCTTCTCCAGTTCAGCGATAGCCTCCTGAGACATTCCGGCCACGGCAGCAGCCACAGCTTTCATCTGTTTTCCGAATTTCGGTCCCAACTTCTTGAAGTCGCATTTCACTTTTTTTACCAGTACACCGGCAGCACCGTCCACAAACTTGATTTCTTTCACATTCACCTCGTTCATGATAAGTGCTTTCACAGCCTCGATGTGTGCACGCTGTTCTTCATCCACTACCGGTATCATGATGCACTGAAGCGGTTGGCGGACTTTGATGTTCACCTTGCGGCGCAGTGCCAATACCATAGAAGTGACGTCTTGTGCCATCTGCATGCGGGTTTCCAATTCCTTGTCTATCATTTCCTCCTTATATTCGGGGAACTTGGCAAGGTGTACGGAAACCACGTTGTCGCGTCCCGTAGCTGCAATCAGGTCTGTGTACAGCATGTCGGCATAGAACGGAGCAATGGGCGCCATCAGCTTGGCTACAGTTTCCAAGCAGGTATAGAGTGTCTGGAATGCAGAGAGCTTGTCCTGCGTCATACCGCCACCCCAGAAGCGTTTACGGTTCAGACGAACGTACCAATTGGAGAGATTGTCGTTCACAAACTCAGAAATGAGACGTCCTGCTTTCGTGGGCTCGTATTCATTGTAGCAGGTATCCACGTTCTTCACCAGCGTATTCAGTACGGAGAGAATCCAACGGTCTATCTCAGGCGTTCTGCCATGGCACGTCGGCTTCCTTGTATTCAAATTCGTCTACATTGGCATAGAGGGCGAAGAATGAATAGGTGTTATAGAGTGTTCCGAAGAACTTGCGGCGCACCTCTTCCACTCCATCCACGTCGAACTTAAGATTGTCCCACGGAGAAGAGTTGGTGATCATGTACCAGCGCAACGGGTCGGAACCGTATTTCTCGATGGTCGAGAAGGGGTCTACGGCATTGCCCAGACGCTTGGACATCTTGTTTCCGTTCTTGTCGAGCACCAGACCGTTGGAGATAACAGCCTTATAAGCGGTGCTGTCGAACACCATCGTGGCGATGGCGTGCAGCGTGAAGAACCAGCCGCGTGTCTGGTCCACTCCTTCGGCGATGAAATCGGCAGGATATACCTGATGGCTGTCCAGCAGTTCCTTGTTTTCGAACGGATAGTGTATCTGTGCATAAGGCATGGCACCGGAGTCAAACCATACGTCAATCAAGTCCGTTTCACGTTTCATCGGCTTGCCGTCTTTGGAAACAAGGATGACATCGTCTACGTAAGGACGGTGCAAGTCTATCTTGTCGTAATTCTCTTCGGTATATATACCCGGCTGGAAGCCTTTGTCCTTGTAGGGGTTGGACTGCATCAGACCGGCAGCTACGGATTTCTCTATTTCGTTGTAAAGTTCTTCTACAGACTCGATACATTTTTCCTCGCTATTGTCCTCTGTACGCCAGATAGGCAGCGGAGTGCCCCAGTAGCGTGAACGGCTGAGATTCCAGTCATTCAGGTTTTCCAGCCACTTACCGAAACGTCCCGTACCGGTGCTTTCCGGCTTCCAGTTGATGGTCTTGTTCAACTCTATCATACGTTCCTTACAAGCGGTGCTGCGGATAAACCAGCTATCCAGCGGATAGTACAATACGGGTTTGTCCGTACGCCAGCAGTGCGGATAATTGTGTACATGCTTTTCTATCTTGAATGCCTGATGAGCGGCTTTCATCATCATGCAGATTTCGATATCCAATGATTCGGCAGCTTGCGCAGCCTGCTCATTATACTTGCCGTCTACGGTGAATTGAGGGTCATAAGCATTCTTTACCCACTTGCCTGATACTCCTTATACAAGTCCACGTTGACACATGCCTTTACGAAATCCTCATCCAGTTCATCTATCAAATAGAACTTACCGGTGAGATCCACCATCGGGCGAGTTTCACCTTTCTTGTTTATCATGAACAGGGAAGGTATGCCTGCAGCACGGGCCACAAAGGCATCGTCCGCACCAAAGGTCGGGGCGATGTGTACGATACCCGTACCGTCTTCGGTCGTTACATAATCACCCGCGATTACACGGAAACCTTTATCGCTGGCAGTCCAACTGCCGTCTTCGGCCACATCTATCGGCTTTACCCACGGGATGAGTTGCTCGTACTCCATACCTACCAAGTCCGGTCCCTTGTATTCACCTACAATCTTGAAAGGTATCAGCTTGTCTCCCGGTTTATAATCCTCTAATGCAATGCCTTCCGCTTTTTTATTGAAGTGTGCATAGAGCAATGCTTTTGCCAGAACGACGGTCATCTTCTCGCCACTATAGCTGTTGTAGGTCTGCACGGCTACATAGTCAATCTTAGGCCCTACACAGAGTGCGGTATTGCTGGGCAATGTCCACGGAGTGGTAGTCCATGCCAGGAAGTAAGGAGTCCCCCACTCTGCCATTTCCGGCTTCGGGTTCTTTATCTTGAACTGCCCCACTACGGTCGTATCTTTTACGTCACGATAGCATCCGGCTGGTTCAGCTCGTGCGAACTGAGTCCTGTACCGGCAGCGGGAGAATACGGTTGTATGGTATATCCTTTATAAAGCAGTCCTTTCTTGTAGAGTTGCTTCAACAGCCACCACAACGTTTCGATGTAGCGGTTGTCGTAAGTTATATAGGGGTTCTTCATGTCCACCCAGTAGCCCATCTTGTGCGTCAGGTCTTCCCACTCTTTGGTGAACTTCATGACGTCCTTGCGGCAGGCAGCATTGTATTCTGCCACAGAAATAGTCCTGCCAATATCCTCTTTCGTAATGCCAAGCGCCTTTTCCACACCCAGTTCCACGGGTAATCCATGAGTATCCCATCCGGCCTTACGCTTTACCTGAAATCCCTTCATCGTTTTGTAACGGCAGAAAATGTCCTTAATGGAGCGAGCCATTACGTGGTGAATACCCGGCATACCATTGGCCGAAGGAGGTCCTTCGAAAAACACGAAAAGAAGGACAACCTTCACGTTCTGTCATACTCTTGGCGAAAACCTGGTTTTCGTCCCATTTCTCCAACACTTTTCCGTTCACTTCGGAAAGGTCAAGCTTCGAATATTCGGCAAACTTCTTACCCATCTTGATATTTACTATTTGACTATTTACGATTTACTATTTTTCCTGAAGATAGCCCGGAAAGGCTTTTCCGGTGCTTTCCGATGCTATCCTCTTTATTTTAAGGGTGCAAATTTACAAAAAAGTTAGAGAAAAGAGATTTTTGAGCGGATAATTTTAAGATGAGCCGCCCGCGTCTCTCGCTTTACTTCTTCATTTTCACTTCATACAAGTCGTTTCTGCGATCTTTCAGGTTGCGGACGCTGCCATAGGTATGCAGTTCGTTGAGCAAGTCCAGATCCACATCGGACACCAGAATCATTTCGGTGTTCGGAGTTGCCTCGGCACGCTTTCCGTCGGTAGGGAAAGCGAAGTCGCAGGGGGTGAACACACCCGACTGGGCATACTGTATGTCCATGTTGTGTACACGGGGAAGGTTGCCCACACTGCCTGCTATGACCACAAAACACTCGTTCTCGATGGCGCGGGCATGGGCGCATACCTTAACGCGCGAATAGGCGTTCTGCGTATCGGTAAGGAAAGGAACGAACAGTATCTGCATGCCCTGGTCTGCATGATGCGCGAAAGCTCCGGGAACTCCACGTCATAACATATCAGCACACCGATTTTGGCGCAGTCCGTATCGAACGTCTGCAAGGATTTGCCGCCACTCAATCCCCAGCTCTTGATTTCGTCGGGAGTGACGTGTATCTTTTCGTACATTTCGTACGTTCCGTCGCGGCGGCAAAGGAAACCTACGTTGTACAAACGTCCGTCCTCTTCCTTGATAAGCGGCATGCTGCCCGTAATGATATTGATGTTGTAGCTGATGGCCAGCTTCACAAACCGCTCTCTGATTTCGTTGGTGTAAGCCGCCAGTCCGCGGATGGCTTCCGACTCTCCCTCGTCATTGAATTTGGCCATCAGCGGCGCATTGAAGTATTCGGGGAAGAGAACGAAGTCGCTCTTGTAGTCGGAAACGGCATCTACGAAGAACTCCACCTGCTCGAACAAATCGTCCAGCGTCTTGTAAGTACGCATCTGCCACTGCACCAGACCGACGCGCACCGTCGTTTTCGGACTTACATACTCCTGTGTAGGCGCCTGGTAATAGATATTGTCCCATTGCAGCAGGCAGGCATAATGCTTGGATTCCTCATCGTTGGAAGATAGTTGCGCATCACCTTGCGCACATGGAAATCGTTGCTCAACTGGAACGTCAGCACCGGGTCGTATATCTCCTTCTGCTTTACCTTATCTATATATTCCTTAGGGCGCAACTGGTCGGCATACTTATGATAGTTGGGGATGCGCCCGCCAAACATGATGGCTTTCAAATTCAGTGTTTCGCAGATTTCCTTGCGGTATTCGTACATACGGCGTGCCAGGCGCAGTCCGCGGTATTGCGGATGGATAAATACCTCGATGCCGTAAAGGATATTTCCTTTGGGATTGTGCGTATTGAAAGTTTCCTTGCCCGTAACCTGGGCATAGGTGTGGTCGTTCTTCACATCGTCGTAATTCACGATAATGGAGAGCGCACACCCCACTATCTTTTCATCGACCACCGTTACAATCTGCCCTTCCGGAAAGATGCGGATGAGTTTCTCTATCTGCTTGTGCGTCCAGAAAACATCGCTTCCATCCGAATAAACGCGTGTGAATGATTGTGCCAACTGGTCGTAATCTTCTATTTGCAGGTTACGTATCTGTACCTTATTAATTTTAATTTCGTCCATAATTTTTGTGTTATACCTGAGTTTAAAACGGTGCAAAGTTACAGTTTTACTTATACATTAATCCCTATGGGATATGATTTTTTCCTACCTTTGCTGCCAAAACAACATTTATCTCTGTAAACGTTAAATATAGATTGAGATATGCAAAGATTTATCACACTGGCATTCAGTGCCTTGCTTTTGCTATCGCTGAATGCGGCAACTCCCGAAACACATTACACCGTTATTGTTTCACTCGACGGTTTTCGCTGGGACTATCCCGACATGTATAAGACTCCCAACCTGGACCGCATGGCGCAGACGGGGTAAAGGCCGTGATGCTTCCCTCCTATCCTGCCTCTACGTTTCCCAATCACTATACGCTGGCCACAGGATTGGTTCCCGACCATCACGGCATAATCAACAATACTTTTTGGGATGTAAAGAACAGACGCCAGTATTCTATGGGCGACTCCGCCACCCGCAACAACCCGGAATACTACTTGGGGGAACCGATATGGATAACGGCCCAGAAACAAGGCGTAAAAACCGGCAATATGTACTGGGTAGGCTCGGACATTGCGATTAAAAAATCTCATCCCACTTATTACAGACCTTGGAACGCCAAGCCTTTTCTGACTTTTGAACAACGGATAGACACAGTGCTCACCTGGTTGCAAAAGCCCGAGCCGGAGCGTCCCAGACTCATCATGCTATATTTTGAAGAGCCCGACGGAAGCGGACATCACAACGGTCCGTGCAGTTTGCCTACCGGTGCGGTGGTCCAACACATGGACAGCCTTGTGGGGGTATTAAGAAAAAAGATAGAAGCTCTTCCTTTCGGCAAGGACATCAATCTTATCGTCACGTCGGACCACGGCATGACCGACATTAGTCCCGAACGGGTTGTCAACATAAACGATTATGTAAAACCGGAATGGTGCGAAGTGATAGACGGACGTACACCAACTTCCATATTCTCGAAACCGGAATACCGCGATTCTATCTGCAATGCTCTGAAAAAAGCGGCTCACATCCATGTGTGGAAAAAAGAAGAGATTCCCGCCGAACTGCATTATGGCAGCAGCGACCGTATAGGCGATATCGTAGTGGCTCCGGAACTGGCTGGCAGTTTACGGACGTGGCACGCGACACCAAAGGCGCTCACGGATATTTTCCCCAAAGCCCCGACATGCAGGTTATGTTTCGGGGCATCGGACCTGATTTCAAGAGAGGTTACATATCCGGAGGATTTGTGAATGTGGACATCTACCCGCTATTGTCGCATCTTCTGCAAATTGTTCCGGAAAGACGGACGGACAGTTCGAACGGATAAAGGAGATATTACGGTGACAAACAGTTTGCTTATAATCAAACAGATACGTGTACCAGCTTATTCCACGCTTTGGTACGAGCCGTACCTTAGTAAGGTACACGCCGTACCATTAGGTGAAAGTCGTCGTACCACCTAATGGTATGAGCCGTACCACCGGGTGGTAGGCACCAAAAGTCCGGGACTTCAGACACAAAAGGCTGTGCAATTCCTTTCAGATGAACTGCACAGCCTTTTATATTCTGCCGGATTGAAGTTCCTGCGGACTTATTTCTTTTTCTTCCAAAGTTTGGTCATATCTTCCAGCGTCTTGCCTTTCGTTTCGGGTACGAGCTCCACACGAAGAGCGGGCGGCTGCCACGCAGATAATCCCGTAAGCATATGCAAACATATGGCCGAACTTATCGCCCATCTCCCCGAGACGCATATTGTACATCGGCAGGAAAGTAGACGAAACAATAAAGTTGAAAATCCATTGGAATGCCACCGCAATGGCTACCGCAGCGCCACGGATGGTGTTCGGGAAGATTTCGGCAATCAGTACCCAGCAGATAGGTCCCCAACTGAACATGAATGAAGCGCTGTAAACCATGATGCTGATAACGGATATTATTGCCGGCAGTCCTGTTACGACGTTGCACATAGCCACACCGAAAGCTCCTATCGCCATACCGACAGAGCCGGAAATAAGCAGCGGCTTGCGTCCCCATTTCTCAACCGTGAACACAGCCAGCAAGGTAAAGAGGATATTGACAACGCCCATGAGCACGGTTTGTACCATTGGATTGGCCATGCCCATCGTTTCGAATATGCGCGGAGCGAAATAAAGCACGGCATTGATGCCGACAGCCTGCTGGAATACGCTCAGCATGATACCGATAAAGATAACCATCCAGCCGTAAGTAAAGAGTCTTTCTGTTTTTTCTTCGGTGGTTGCCTTGATTTCCGCAAGGATTACCTTTGCCTGAGAAGCGCCGTTGATACGGCTCAACACATTCAGCGCCCTTTCGTCCTTACCGCACATGGCAAGATAACGCGGCGTTTCCGGCACCAGCAACACCAACAGAGCAAACAGTCCGGCAGGAACGGCTTCGCTGACGAACATCAGTCGCCACCCCGTCTCCGTGGTCCATGCGGCAGCTTCGGGATTCATTATCTGATTTACTCCGTTAACGAGGTCTATCATCGGATTGGCATGACTGCCCAGAATAAGGAAGTTGACAAAGTAAACCACCAACTGACCGAAGATAATGGCAAACTGATTCCACGACACCAGTGTTCCGCGAATGTTGCTCGGAGCGATTTCGGCAATGTACATCGGACAAATGGCGGAAGCCAGCCCCACACCTATACCGCCCAAGACACGGTAGAAATTGAAAGCCACCAGAAGAGAATAGGAAGGAACGCCATGCTCAAAGAACAGGAATTCGGGGTAATAGGAACCCAGCGCCGACAAGAAGAACAGGATACCTGCCAAAAAGAGAGAGTTTTTACGGCCCAATCCGGATGCAAAAAATCCGGAAACGGCGCTACCTATGATACAGCCTATCAATGCGCTGGATGATGTGATGCCGTGTATCGCGTCTGTGTATTCAAAATCGGCTCCCATGAAGAAAGCTTGAAGTCCCTTTTCTGCGCCGGAGATAACTGCCGTATCGTAACCGAAAAGCAGACCGCCAATGACAGCCACGAGCACAATCGAAAAGAGATAGAGCTTGCTGCCTTTTTCTGTATAATTCATGATAATAGTGGTTAGGAGTTAGTGATTAGCGGTTAGTGATTAGTGATGAGCGATGAGTGATTAATGGTCAGTAATTTAGTGATAATTGCTTATTCCCCATCTTTTATCACTAACCAATAATCGCTAATCACTCATCGCTAACCACTAACCGCTATTTATCAGCAATACATATTTACGATTGCTTCGTACAATTCTTGTTTGCCGCTGGTCTGTTTCGGTTCGCCGTTAGCTTTTGCGTAGGCTACGACATCTTCCAGTGTCAGCTTGCCTTCCTCGAATTCCTTACCCTTGCCGCTGTCGAAAGAAGCGTAGCGGTCGGCAAGCATCTTCTTGTAAGGAGACTCTTCGAGCAGTTTGGCTGCGCTTTCCAATGCACGTGCCATTACGTCCATACCTGCGATGTGAGCAATGAAGATGTCCTCAAGGTCGGTAGAGTTACGGCGTGTCTTGGCGTCGAAGTTTGTACCGCCATCGCCGAAACCGCCGTTGCGGATGATTTGCATCATGGCTTGTGTCAGCTCGTAGTTGTCAATAGGGAACTGGTCTGTATCCCAGCCGTTCTGGTAGTCACCGCGGTTGGCATCGATAGAACCCAGCATACCGTTGTCTACTGCTACGGCAAGTTCGTGTTCGAAAGTATGGCCTGCCAGTGTGGCGTGGTTCACTTCGATGTTCACTTTGAAGTCTTTGTCCAGACCATGGGCCTTCAGGAAGCCGATAACCGTTTCCGTGTCTACGTCATATTGATGCTTGGTCGTTCCATCGGCTTCGGCTCAATCAGGAACGTACCTTGAACGCGTGCACTGGGCATAGTCGCGTGCAATGGTCAGCATCTGTGCAAGGTGTTCCTTTTCGCGCTTCTGGTCGGTATTCAGCAAAGACATATAGCCTTCGCGTCCACCCCAGAACACGTAGTTCGAACCGCCCAGTTCGATTGTTGCGTCAATGGCATTCTTGATTTGAACGGCAGCGCGGGCCACAACGTCAAAGTCGGGATTGGTAGCGGCACCGTTCATGTAACGTGCATGGCCGAATACGTTGGCAGTACCCCACAACAGCTTGATGCCTGTTTCCTCCTGCTTTTGCTTGGCGTATGCAACGATGGCTTTCAGGTTTGCTTCGTACTCTTCGATTGTATCGGCCTCGTCGCAGAGGTCAACATCGTGGAAGCAGTAATATTCGATGCCCATTTTCTGCATGAACTCGAAACCAGCATCCATTTTGTTCTTGGCAGCCTGCAGTTTATCGGCATCACCGTTCCAGGGGAAATGCTTCGTTCCACCGCCGAACTGGTCGCCACCCTCTGCACAGAGTGTATGCCACCATGCCATAGAGAACTTCAACCAATCTTTCATCTTCTTGCCCATGATTACTTTTTCCGCATCGTAGTAGCGGAATGCCATAGGATTCTTACTTTCTTTACCTTCGAATTTGATTTTTCCTATTCCGGGAAAATACTCTTTTGTTGCCATAATGATTAAATGTGTTAATGCGGTAATGCGCCGATGTGCTGACAACGGGCACATTACCAGCGGGTTAATTATTACTGTTGTTTTATTTTTGTTTACTTTTTTACTTTCAATATCTGTTTCAATCTTCTTCAAGAAGCATTTTATTCTGTTTCTCTGGAATTTCTTTCCGGTCTGTTTTCCTTTTTATTCGTTGCATAGACGCTCCTCATAAAAAACAGCAATCCAGTTTCAAAAAGAACTTTCCGAAGAATGCAGAATAAAACTTAAGCAGGCCGTAAGCTCTGCATCAGATATTGTTTCCAGCGCGCATAGGCATCGGCATATGCCTGACGGTCGGTTTGTCCGGGCTCGATGATTTCGAGCTTCTCGAGCGTAGCAAAGGCTTCGTTGTTGTCTTTATAGATGCCCGCACCGATACCTGCACCTTTGGCTGCACCTACCGAACCGTCGGTGTCGTACAGTTCGATAACGGCACCCGTTACGCCTGCCAGCGTTTCGCGGAACAGCGGACTGAGGAACATATTGCTTGCCCGCATGAATTTTCTGTACGGGAATGCCCATCTGCTCCATAATGTCGATACCATACTTGAAAGAGAATACGATACCTTCCTGTGCCGCACGGATAATATGTTGCTTGCCGTGCTGGTTGAAGTTGACTCCTTGAATGGAACAGCCCGTTTCCCTGTTTTCCAGCATACGTTCGGCACCGTTGCCAAAAGGCAGGATGCTGATACCGGCGCTTCCGATAGGCGCCTGGGCGGCAAGAACATTCATGTCACTGTAAGAAATGCCTTCGGGAGCAACGGTGCGCTTCACCCACGAGTTGAGGATACCCGTACCGTTGATGCACAAAAGTACGCCGAGGCGGGTTTGTTCCGTCGTGTGATTGACGTGCGCAAAGGTATTGACACGCGATTTCGGGTCGTAGTTCACCTCACCGTTTACACCGTAAACCACCCCCGAAGTACCCGCTGTGGATGCTATTTCACCGGGGTTGAATACGTTCAGCGACAATGCGTTGTTGGGTTGGTCGCCGGCACGGTATGTGACAGGCGTTCCCTCTTTCAGCCCCAACTCCTGTGCGGCAGCGGCGTTTACACGGCCTTGCTCGGAGAATGTAGGTCTGATGTCGGCTATCAGCGAGGAATCGAAACCGTAATATTTCATCAGGAAGTCTGCTACCCGGTTGTTCTTGAAATCCAGAACATGCCTTCGGGACAGTCCGGAAACTGTAGTGCAGATTGTGCCGCTCAGTTTCATGGCAATATAATCGCCCGGCAGCATAATCTTGTATATCTTTTCATAGACAGCCGGTTCATTCTCCTTTATCCAGGCAAGTTTGGACGCGGTGAAGTTACCCGGAGAGTTGAGCAGATGCGAGAGGCATAACTCCTCGCCCAGCGTTTCAAATGCTTTTTGTCCGTAAGGAACGGCTCTGGAATCGCACCAGATGATTGCAGGACGCAATACCTTTTGGTCTTTGTCCACGCACACCAATCCGTGCATCTGGTAAGAGATACCGATGGCTTTGATGTCTGCCGCATCCACACGCGCATCCGCCAATACGGCTTGCGTTGCCAGCTTCAGGTTTTCCCACCAGTTTTCAGGGTTCTGTTCCGCCCATCCCGCTTCACGGCTATGATTTCCGCTTCCGTCTTCGGGAAGAATGCGGAAGATACGCACTTACCGCTTTCTGCATTTACCAAGCTCGCTTTAACGGACGAGCTGCCGATGTCATATCCTAATAAATACATGTCTTTGAGTTTATATTGTTAAATTTTCGATTTATTCCGTATCAGGTTTTGAATTCAGGTGTCTTGCCTACCGCCTTACCTTATTATATATCTTCTTGTCGAACCGGTAATACCGTGCCGCACGATGGGCAACTCCTTGCTGCTTCTCTTCCAAAGGAACCACATACTCCATAAGAGCTATCTTTTTGTGGAAATTGCGCACATCTATCTGTTTCCCGTACAAGAGTTCATACAGCGTACGGAGCTGGGATGCGGTGAACTTACGCGGAAGCAGGTCGAAAAGAGAGGACGGGTTGAACTCGATATACTGGCGGATGTAGGTTATCGCCTCTTTTATGATAAGGTTGTGGTCGAAAGCCAGTGCCTTGATATCCGGCAAGGCAACCCAATTTGCCATATACTCATCCAGACCGCGGTTGAGCGTACGGTCTATCTTTACGAGAGAAAGATAAGCGATGGTCACGATACGCTCTACTTTGGACTGCATGGCACGTTCCAGCCAATGCACGTCTCTGGGGTCTTTGGTGCGGTTCTGGAGCCGAACGCCTTGAACTGCATCAGATTTACGTTCTTAAGTCCCGTCAGTTCATTCAGAACCCGCTGGGCAGCTTCGTCCAAATCTTCGTCCATATAGATCAAACTGCCGGGCAACTTCATATCATGGAAGACTTCACCCTCTTCTTCTCCGGCACGTTTAACCAGCAAGACTTCAACTGCTCTCCGTCAAAACCAATCACCACACAGTCTACCGAAATATGATTGTTTGCCAACGGCGTATTTTGTTCCACGTTTTGCATAATATTTTCGTTTAAGCGCTGCAAATATAATGAGGTTTTTCAAATATGCAATAAGTAAAAAGGATATTTTTATAATGTTATAAAGCATTATTTTTCAAATATATACATATCGTATATGTTACAATATCATCTTATTGTATTATCGTATAAAATACAATATGTAATTTAAATCCGTCGCAGCAAGGGGTAATTGTAGCAAATACAATAACTATGAAGTACCTAATTCTTAAGGATTTCTATATCCGTACATTTATCTTGCCAGTGGGATACATATTGTATTGCAGATGTATGTGAAAAAGGTACATTGCACAAAAAAACGCCCTTTTGTGCGGTGATTATCAGAAAAACCTATACCTTTGCACCACTTTTTATTAAACACTAAAAATTAATGAAGATGAAAGCATTTGTATTTCCGGGTCAAGGCGCCCAATTCGTAGGAATGGGTAAAGACCTGTACGAAAATTCGGCTTTGGCCAAAGAACTTTTTGAAAAAGCAAATGATATCCTCGGATATCGTATTACAGATATCATGTTCAACGGTACAGACGAAGATTTGCGCCAGACCAAAGTAACACAGCCTGCCGTATTCCTTCACTCCGTAATCTCCGCACTCTGCATGGGCGATGACTTTAAACCCGAAATGACCGCCGGCCACTCACTCGGTGAGTTCTCCGCATTGGTTGCTGCTGGTGCGTTAAGCTTGAAGACGGCTTGAAGCTGGTTTATGCCCGTGCCATGGCTATGCAGAAAGCCTGTGAGGCACAGCCTTCTACAATGGCTGCCATTATCGCTTTGCCGGATGAAAAAGTGGAAGAAATCTGTGCACAGGTTAGTGCCGAAGGTGAAGTTTGCGTAGCTGCCAACTACAACTGTCTGGGACAAATCGTTATTTCCGGTTCTATCGAAGGCATCAACAAAGCTTGCGAACTGATGAAAACTGCCGGAGCGAAACGTGCTTTGCCTTTGAAAGTAGGCGGTGCATTCCACTCTCCGTTGATGAACCCTGCCAAAGTTGAACTGGAAGCGGCTATCAACGCAACCGAGTTCCACACTCCGAAGTGCCCTGTATATCAGAATGTGGATGCCCTTCCTCATACCGACCCAGCTGAAATCAAGAAAAATCTTGTTGCACAACTGACAGCTTCCGTACGCTGGACTCAAACAGTCAAGAATATGGTTGCCGATGGTGCTACCGACTTTACGGAATGCGGTCCGGGTGCAGTATTGCAAGGACTTATCAAGAAAATCGACGGCAATGTATCGGCTCACGGCATTGCATAACCGATAAAAAACAGTTAAACGCGAAAGGGGGCTATCCAAAAAAACGATAGTCCCTTTTTCATTTTTTCAGGATATACTTATGTCGAAATCGGAAGAATTCAGAAAAGCTTTGGACGTTCCCATCCGTAATCTGTCGGTAGAGTGTTGGTACGGGAAATTTGTCATCAGCCGGAATGCTTCGAAGCTATGTATCGGCTGATGTCGGACGAAAAACAAAGTGTTGCATGGCGGGCGACATGGGTATGCGAGAAGCTGAGCGAAATACATCCAGCCTGGTTTATCCCGCTGTACGATGACCTCGTCTACCGTTTATCGGATTGCAAACATCAGCTGAATCGCCATCGTACGGCTGTTGTCTCTTAATACTCAAGTCATCGGACCAGTAACGTTCCCGGAACCTGATCCCG
>ENA-OQCE01000601-OQCE01000601.1-human-gut-metagenome-genome-assembly--contig:-NODE-601-length-17184-cov-11.668816_pt1 | contig 17184 bp, 18 predicted proteins | sample MGYA00242495_ERZ504572 | MGnify/ENA primary metagenome ERZ504572 (study PRJEB26092, sample SAMD00036228) | human gut metagenome | host: Homo sapiens | study: EMG produced TPA metagenomics assembly of...
TTCCCCGGAATCCTGATTCTGATCACGGTCGTCAGCTTCAATATCTGGGAGAAGTATTAAGAAAAGTATTCGAGCCCAAGTAAGGAGGACATTTACATATGGAAAAATTACTGGAAGTAAAGATCTGAAGGTGTCTTTCTTTACAGACCTTGGAGAGACACAGGCAGTAAAAGGTGCAGGCTTTGCCATCGGTGAGGGGGATTTTTTCGGGATCGTAGGAGAGTCCGGAAGCGGAAAAAGCGTGACTACCAAATCCATTCTCCGTCTCGGACCATCCAACTGTAAGATCATGGGTGGTGAGATCTTGTTCCGGGGAGAAGATATCCTGAAGAAAAATGAAGCAGAGCTCCGTGAGATCCGCGGTGGTGAGATCGCCATGATCTTTCAGGATTCTCTTTCCGCACTGAATCCGGTTTACACTGTTGGCAATAAGATGGTAGAGCTGATCCGGCGCCATACCAATATGAACAAAAAAGAAGCAAAGGCCCGGGTGCTGGAGCTTCTCACAGCCGTTGGCATCACAGACCCGGAAAAGGCTATGAACAGCTATCCCCACGAGCTTTCCGGCGGTATGCGCCAGCGTGTGATGATCGCCATGGCCATGAGCAGTGATCCGAAGATTCTGATCGCAGATGAGCCACCACAGCCCTGGATGTTACGATCCAGGCGCAGATCCTTCATCTGCTTCTGGAGCTTCAGAAAAAAACAATATGAGCATCATCCTGATCACTCATGATTTGGGCGTTGTAGCGCAGACCTGTAAACGGGTAGCTGTCATGTGTGGTGGCTACGTGGTGGAAGAGGGAACTGTAGAAGAGATCTTTCTTCATCCGGGACATCCCTATACACAGGCACTGATCGCAAGCATGCCGCGGGTGGGAGGTACCTTTGAACAGTTTCTGGAGAGAGATCTTTCGGACGGAAACGGTGATCTGTGTCCCTTCCTGAATCGCTGTAAATATGCGGACAAAACCTGTGAAGCCTGTCTTCCGAAATATTATGAGGCTTCAGAGGGACACAGGATATTCTGTCACAGAAGGGAGGAGAAGAGATGAGCAAGCCCTTAATTGAAGTAAAAGATCTGAAAGTATATTTTAAACAGAAATCTCCGAAGCTTCTGTCCTTTAAGCCGGGCATACTGAAGGCTGTGGATCAGGTAAGCTTTTCGATTGAAAAGGGGAAAACTTTCGGTCTGGTAGGAGAATCCGGAAGCGGAAAATCTACCATCGGAAAGGCAATCCTACGTTATCATAAACCCACAGGCGGTGAGATTTTTTATGAAGGAACAGAGATCGGAGCCATGGGGGAAAAAGAACTGCTTCCATACCGCAAAAAAATGCAGTCCGTTTTTCAGGATCCCTATTCCTCTCTGGACCCAAGCCATACAGTGCAGGATATCATCTGTGAGCCTATGGCGATCCATAAAATGTACACGCAGAAGGAACGTAAGGAGCGTGCAAAAGAACTGATCCGCGTGGTTGGCCTCAAAGAACAGGATCTTCTGAAGTATCCTCATGAGTTCTCCGGCGGACAGCGTCAGAGGATTTCCATTGCAAGAGCACTTTCCGTACAGCCGGAATTTGTAGTCTGCGATGAGCCCATTTCTGCGCTGGATGTTTCCCTGCAGGCCCAGATCGTCCAGATGCTTCAGAATCTTCAGGAAAAATACGGGCTGACCTATCTGTTCATCAGCCATCAGCTGCAGGTGGTCCAGAAGATCTGTGATGAGATCGGGGTGCTTTATCTTGGAAATCTCATGGAGATCGCAGATGCAGATAAGCTCTATTCCAATCCGCTGCATCCTTATACAAAAATGCTGATCTCCTCGATTCCGGTTCCGGACCCGAGAGTCAAAACTCTGGATCAGATCGTTACGGATACCGGAGTACAGTCCAGATCTATCGGGGGCTGTCGCTTCCATAACCGCTGTCCGTGGTGTGAGGAACGCTGTAGACAGGAAACCCCGGCACTTCGTCAGGTGGAGCCGGGACATATGGTAGCATGTCATAAATATCAGGAAAAGAAATAATCATAAAATACGGGAAGGTAAATAAAAAAGTGGACAAAAATATATATAAAAACTATCTGGCGATCCTCCGTGAGGAGATGATCCCGGCTATGGGATGTACAGAACCGATCGCTCTGGCCTATGGTGCGGCAAGAGCAAGAGAGATCCTTGGGAAAGAGCCGGAGCGTATCGTAGCAAAATGTTCCGGAAATATCATCAAAAATGTGCGTTGTGTGATCATTCCCAATTCAGGAGGCTTAAAGGGGATTCCTGCAGGTGTGATCCTTGGGGCGGTGGCAGGAGATGCATCACTGAATATGGAAGTTCTTTCCAAAGTCGATGAAAAGGGCAGGGCACGCTGCCGGGAACTTCTGGAGGCAGATATCTGTAAGGTGGAGCTTCTGGACACGCCGGTAGTCCTTCACATTATCATCGAAATGTATGCCGGTGAAGATGCCGTCAGCCTGGAGATCAAATACGATCATATTAACGTGACCAGGATCAGCAAAAACGGAGAGATCCTCCTTGATGCAGATAAAGCAGTGGAAGAAAAGGAAGAGACGGACCGCGGCCTGTTAAATCTGGAGGATATTCGGGAATTTGCAGATACCGTAGAGCTTTCCGATGTAAAGGAGCTTCTGGATGCGCAGATCAGAAGCAATATGGCCATTGCTCATGAGGGAATGACCGGAAAATACGGCCTGGGTATCGGGCGCGTGATCCGTGAAAATTATTCTCACGATATGCTCACTAGAATGAGAAGTCTTACTGCAGCGGCTTCTGAGGCACGTATGGGTGGCTGTGATATGCCGGTTGTCATCAATTCCGGAAGCGGAAATCAGGGAATTGCATGCTCTGTTCCGCTGATCGTCTATGCAAGAGAGATGGAGTTGCCGGATTACAGCCTCTACAGGGCTCTGGTGTTTTCCAATCTCCTCACAGTTTATCAGAAACAATATATAGGGAAGCTGTCTGCCTTCTGCGGTGCGGTATCGGCCTCCTGTGCAGCCGGAGCTGCCATTACCTATATGGTAGGCGGAGATATTTCCTTGATCAAAAAAACGATTGAGAATACTCTTGCCAATATTCCGGGAATCATCTGTGATGGGGCCAAGATCTCCTGTGCAGCCAAGATCGCAGCCAGTCTTGATGCAGCCTTCCTGGCGCATCATCTTGCCATGAACGGGCAGTCTTATGCACCTTATACAGGAATTCTCCAGGAAGAAACCGCAGAGACCATCAGCTGTGTGGGACAGATCGGAAAAGACGGTATGAAGGAAACAGACAGAGAGATCCTCAAGATCATGCTGGAGCATTGATCCGCATCGGAGACGGCACAGATTAAACAGAAAAGGTTGGATTTATGGACAACGAATTAAGAATTGCAATACTGATCGATGCAGATAATGTATCAGACAAATACATCAAGATCATCGTGGACGAGGTGGCAAACATCGGCATAGCCACCTACAAACGGATCTATGGAGACTGGACCAGTGCACGGCTTTCCTCCTGGAAAAATGTCCTCCTGGAGGATTCCATCATCCTATCCAGCAGTACAGCTATACCACCGGAAAAAACGCCACCGATTCGGCGATGATCATTGATGCCATGGATATTCTGTATTCCGGAAATGTGGATGGATATTGTATTGTTTCTTCGGACAGTGATTTCACCCGTCTGGCAGCAAGGCTCCGGGAATCCGGAATGCTGGTCCTGGGTATGGGTGAGGAGAAGACGCCGAAGCCGTTTATTTCTGCATGCAACCAGTTTAAATATCTGGATCTTCTCTACCGCAACCAACAGGAGGAAGAGAAGAAGGAAGATCTGGCTACTGCAGCAGAAGCTAAAAAATCCGGAAACAGCAGCAAACAGAGCAGCTCCGGCTCTAGGAAGAACAAAGATCTCAAGCGGGTGCGCAAGGCCATTAATGCCATCATCGAGAAATTTTCTGACGAAGAGGGATGGCTTTCCTCCGGACAGTTGGGCGACCAGCTTGGGAAACGACTTCCGGATTTTGATGTGCGTAATTACGGATATTCCAAGCTGACCCCCTTTATCAAATCTTTGGGAAATTATGAGACAGGCAGGATCCCCACAGGAAGCGGAGGGAGAAAGCAGATCTATTTCCGGATGAAGGAGGATAAACAATGAAGAATTATCTGGCACCTATGGAGGGCGTAACCAACTGGGTTTACCGGAATGCATATCATGACTGTTTTTATCCCATGGATAAATACTTTACTCCCTTCATCACTGCCAAGCCCAATAAACGTCTCAGCAGCAAGGAGATCAAAGAGGTATCACCGGAAACCAACGGAGATCTTCCGGTGATCCCCCAGATCCTGACCAACAATGCGGAGGATTTTGTGAAAACAGCGCATATCTTCCGGGATGAATACGGACACAGGGAAGTAAATCTCAATCTGGGATGCCCCTCGGGAACTGTCACAGCCAAGGGAAAGGGTGCCGGTTTTCTGGGCGAGCCGGATAAGCTGGAACGTTTTCTGGATGAGATCTTCGAAAAGACCGGGATGAGATCTCCATAAAAACGAGAGTGGGAACGGATTATGAGGAAGACTGGGAACGGCTTCTTGAGATCTACGGCAGATATCCGCTGAAGGAGCTGATCATCCATCCACGCCTTCTGAAGGATCATTATAAGGGGATTCCCAGATATGAACTGTATGAGAAGGCAAGGGAAAAGCTGAAGGTTCCCCTGGGATATAACGGGGATATTTTTTCAGTGGAGGCTTATCAGGAAATTCGGGAAAAATTTCCGGATGCAGACAGCGTCATGTACGGAAGAGGCCTGATCGCAAGGCCCTATCTTCTGGATGCCATTATGCAAAAAGAAGACGGAGAGGATCACCGGGAAGAATACCGAAAAAAGCTGCGGCAGTTCCATGACCGTCTTTACCGGGATTATCAGGAATATCTTTCAGGAGAACGAAATGTACTTTTCCGCATGAAGGAATTGTGGAGTTATATGGCACCGGGCTTTACCAATTATGCCAGATATCTGAAAAGATCAAAAATCCCAGCATTTGGTGACTATGAGGCAGCAGTTATGAGCCTTTTTGGAGAACAGGAGATCTTAAAGGTATGAACAGTATAAAAGAAAAATTTGATGAGTTTATTTCCCAGTATCCCATTTTTGAGTATCGTGTGCTGGATACCGGGATATTAAAGTACAGTCACGTGTGCGTACGATCTGTAAACAGGAATGTGAACGTTATGGGAGCACATGGGCCTGTCCTCCGGCAGTGGGAGAGCTGTCAGAATGCGAAAAGAAGATCCGGAGCTATCCGAAAGCAGTTTTCTTTTCCAGCGTTGCGGAGGTATCGGATATCATGAACATGAAGGAGATGCTTTCCACAAGAATGGAACACGAAGCGCTTACAGAGAAGGTACGTGATTTTCTGGAGGGAGAGGGCTATGAGACCTTTACGCTTTCCACGGAATCCTGTGACTTCTGTGAACGCTGTGCCTATCTGGACGGAAAACCATGCCGTTTTCCGGAGCATATGCATCCATGTCTGGAAAGCTATGGCGTGGTAGTCAGTGAGATCGTAGAAAAGGAAGCTATGGAATATAATCTGGGTGGAAATACCATTCTCTGGTTTTCATGGTGCTGATCCGCAGATAAAAGACAAAAAGCAGATACAGTGAAAGATACATATGAAGAAATCCTCCGGCATAGATTAATGATAAAAGCCGGAGGATTTTTTAATGAGAAAAATGTCAGCTTTTCTGGAGCTTCCCGGGGAACCGGCATTTCGGGAGGTGCAGGTGATACTTACGGGAAAACGCCGGGCAGTGATCGAAAATTACCGGAATATCCAGAGCTATACAAGGGAGGAAATCCTGATACTGACACCTTCCGGCAGACTTGTGATCCGTGGGAAAAACCTTGTGATCCCCTGCTATACAACCCTTGAACTATGTATCCGCGGGCAGATCGAAAGCATCACGCTGGAGGAGGGAAATAAGTAATGGTCCCAGGTTTTGTGCGGGTTTCTGTTAAGGGACAGCAATGTCAGCGGTTCGTGAACCTTTGCAGAGGCAGGGAAATGGATCTGAAAAGGATCATCCGCACCGGTGAGACGGAGCTTCAGCTGACCATGAAGGTAGCGGATTTTCTGCAGATCTCGCCACTGCGGAGAAAAACAGGGGTACATATCCACATCCTGAAAAAAAGGGCCTTTGTTTTTTCTGCTTTTCTGTAAAAGAAGAAAGATGATCCTGCAGGGTTTCTGGCAGTTTTCTGCCTCCTTTTTTTTCTGTCAGGCAGAGTATGGAACGTTGAGATCCGGGGAAATATTTTAAATCCCACACCCCAGCTGATGAGCTTTCTGAAAGAGCAGGGGGTCTGTTTCGGAGTATCCAGAAAGAAGATCAGCTGCAATGCACTTGCAGATTCCCTGCGAAGAGAATTTCCGGAGATCACCTGGGTGTCTGCCGGATTTTCGGGAACGGGCCTGCGTTTTGAGATCCGGGAGGGAACTGCCGGAGAAAAAGCAGAGCCGGAAGAAAGATCATGCAGTCTGTTTTCAACTCTGGACGGTGTGATCGATTCCATGGTCACACGGCAGGGAACTCCTCTTGTCAGGGCCGGGGATGAAATAAAAAAAGGCCAGGAACTGGTTTCCGGGATCGTGGACATCACCGATGACAGCCAGGAGGTCATCCGCTATGCATATGTTCAGGCAGATGCGGATATTTACATCCGACATACCATTGCCTATTACGATATCTTTCCGTTGGACATAGAGAAAAAGGTATGGTCCGATAAAAAGAAAACAAGGCTTTTTTTTCAGCTGGGAAACTGGTTTCTGGACTTTTCCTCTCCTCTGAAACAAAGTGAGGAACGCCTCGTCAGCCGGGAACCTCTTTTCAGTATCGGGATTTTTCGTTCTCCTGTTACCCTGGGGATCGCTGCGATCGGGAAGTACGAAGTACAGAAAAAGCAGCTGACAGAGGATGCCGCAAAAAAACAGGCTATACAAAGGCTTTATGCCTATGAAGAAAAATTAATAGAAAAAGGGGTTCAAATATCTGAAAATAATGTTAAAATAGAAATAAATCACCAGGACTGCGTCAGCAGAGGCACTCTTACCGTCATTGAACGGACCGGAAGAGAAGCCCCCACAGAAAAAAAGACGCAGCCAAAAGAAAGGACACCAGAGGATGGCTAGCAGCATTATCGAATTATATGTGGATGTGCCGGCAGACCGCCAGGCGAATATTTTCGGACAGTTTGACGAGCATCTGAAGCTGATCGAACGTACTCTGAACGTAACCATGATCTTCCGTGACGGTTCTCTTAAGATCCTGGGAAGCCAGGAGGGAGCCACACAGGCCAGGGCGATCGTGGAGGAACTGAACACACTTGCGGCAGAGGCAATACCATCACACAGCAGAATGTGAATTACGCACTTTCCCTTGCCATGGAGAAGATCGGCTCGTGATGGAGGAGATCGACAAGGATTTTATCTGTAATACCATACAGGGCAGACCCATCAAGCCCAAGACTCTCGGACAGAAGGACTATGTGGAACAGATCCGTAAGAAGATGATCGTGTTCGGCGTGGGACCTGCCGGAACCGGCAAAACCTATCTTGCCATGGCTATGGCAGTAACTGCTTTTCGCAATGAGGAGGTTTCCAGGATCATTCTTACCAGACCGGCCATTGAGGCAGGCGAGAAGCTGGGATTCCTTCCTGGCGATCTCCAGAGCAAGGTCGATCCCTATCTGCGTCCTCTTTATGACGCATTGTATCAGATCATGGGCGCAGACAGCTTTGCCAAAAACATGGAGAAGGGGCTCATCGAGGTTGCCCCTCTTGCCTATATGAGGGGACGTACACTGGATAATGCCTTCATCATCCTGGATGAGGCACAGAATACCACACCTGCCCAGATGAAGATGTTCCTGACCAGGATCGGCTTCGGTTCCAAGGTGATCATCACAGGAGATGCATCCCAGAAGGACCTTCCCAGGGACGCCACGTCCGGTCTGGATGTGGCGATGAAGGTGCTGAAGAAGATCGATGACATCGGATTCTGTCAGCTGACCAGCAAGGATGTTGTACGTCATCCACTTGTACAGCAGATCGTACAGGCCTATGACGATTATGAAAAAAAACAGAAGCCTGCCAAATCCAGGAAGGATGACAGGTATGCTGTAAAAAATAAGGAGTACAGAAGATGACCATAAATATCGAATATGAGACAGATCAGGAGTTAGGCATTGACTATGCTGCCCTTGCATCCCAGGTTGCGGACAAGGTTCTTGAAATGGAAAAATGTCCCTATGACGGACAGGTCAATCTTGTCCTGACAGACAACGAGGAGATCAAGAGGGTAAATACGGAATTCCGGAATATCCAGGCTCCTACGGATGTGCTGTCATTTCCTATGATCCCCTTTGAGACACCGGCGGATTATTCCGTTGTGGAAGAGGATGAGTCCTATTTTGATCTGGACAGTGATGAACTCCTTCTTGGAGATATCATGATCTCCGTGCCTAAGGTTTTTGCCCAGGCAGAGGAATACGGACATAGTGTGACAAGGGAATTCTGTTTCCTGGTGGCACACAGTATGCTGCATCTTCTGGGCTATGATCATATGACAGAGGATGAGGCAAAGGTCATGGAAGCCAAGCAGGCAGCGGCACTGAAGGAGCTGGGGATCAACCGCTAGACGGGCTGTCCCACGGAAAAGCTAAGCGGAAAACTCTTCCGCTTTAAGAAAAGGAGGTAATATATGAGAATGAAAAAGACAGGTATCCTGGCAGGTATCACAGCTGCATGCGTCTGCATTGCCCAGACTGTTCCCGCTTTTGGAGCAGGGCAGGATCTGGTAGGCTTTGTCCCCAATGAGGAAAAGCAGGAAGAAACCCAGGTAAAGAGCTATCTTACCGGCGAAAATGTTCCGGAGAGTATTGGACGGAGAAGACCGGTTGCCGTGATGATGGGCAACAACAGTGTCGGAGCTCCCCAGAGTGGTATCGGACATGCCGGTGTTGTCTACGAAGCGCCGGTGGAAGGTAATATTACCCGTCTTATGGGCATTCTCGAAGATTACGATGAGCTGGAACGGATCGGTTCCGTTCGCAGCTGCCGTGACTATTATCTCTTTTATGCCAACGAATTTAATGCGATCTATGCCCACTACGGACAGGCTGCCTATGCACTGCCTTATCTGGAGCAGCATGTGATCGATAACCTTAACGGGATCCAGATCGGCAAGCTGGCTTTTTTCCGCACAACAGACAGGAAGGCACCTCACAATGCCTATACAGATGCCAGCCACCTTCAGGCAGGTATAGATGCTATGGGATACAGTCAGGAATATAAAGAAGAATATACCGGACATTATCTTTTTGCAGAAGATGGTACAGAAACTGTACCGGATGGGATCACAGCCAGCCTTGTGAAGCTGGATAATTTTACTGACAATCATCCTGGTATGAATACGATGAGGAGACAAAGGAATATAAGAGATTCCAGTTTGGCAAGGAACATGTGGATCAGCTGGATAATGAACCGCTTACCTGCGACAATATCATCCTTCAGTATTCATCCTGCCCGGCCTACGATGAAACGGCTATCTGAATATTGATGCCATTTCCGGCGGAGAGGGCAAGTTTATTACCAGAGGCAGAGCCATTGATATCCGCTGGGAGAAGGATTCTCCATGGGGGATCACGCATTATTACGACGGAAATGAACAGGAGATCCGCCTGAATCCGGGTACTACCTGGGTGGAGATCGTACAAAATGACAGGATTGATTCCGTTACTTATCAGTAAGACTAATATACAGGTATCAGGAGAAACAAAAAACATGAACGCAAATTACAGGGAACGACTGAAAGACAAGAAACGCATTGTTATCAAGATCGGATCATCATCACTGATCCACGCAGAAACAGGAAGACTGGATTTCCGTAAGCTGGAGATCCTGGCCAGAGAGCTCAGTGACCTTCACAATCAGGGGAAAGACGTAGTGCTGGTATCCTCCGGAGCCATTGCGGTAGGTGCAGCTGCACTGGGTATGAAGGGAAAGCCGGCAGAGCTTGAGAAAAAGCAGGCCTGTGCAGCTGTGGGACAGGCCAGGCTGATGACCATTTATCAGAAGCTTTTCGGGGAATACAATCAGATGGTGGCACAGATCCTGATGACCAAGAATACCATGGTCAACAATACCAACCGCAGGAATGCCCAGAATACCTTCCAGCAGCTTCTGGCAGAAAAGGTGATCCCCATTGTAAATGAGAACGACTCGGTATCCTCCTACGAATTCCAGAACCTGGTAAAATTCGGAGACAACGATACCCTTTCCTCTGTGGTTGCTGCACTGATCGATGCGGATCTTCTGATCCTCATGTCCGATATTGACGGTCTTTTTACAGACGATCCCAATTCCAATCCGGATGCACAGTTTATCGACATTGTAGAAAATATGGATGACAATATGCGTAAGCTTGGCAAATCCTCTACAGGAAGCAATGTCGGTACCGGGGGAATGGCAACCAAGCTTACCGCTGCGATCATCGCAACTGCGGCAGGGGCGGACATGGTCATTGCCAACGGAAACGACTTCCACAACATCCACAGGATCGTAGAAGGCAGGAGCTGCGGAACATTATTTGTAGGAAACAAGAAGGAAGAATTCTTCCTCATTGATTATATCGAAAAACTGCTTTAAGGAGAGTATCATTATGATGGACAATATCAAGATCGACAGGATCAACGCACTGGCACATAAACAGAAAAGTGTAGGTCTTACCGAGGAAGAAAAGGTGGAACAGGCGAAGCTTCGGAGAGAATATCTGGATGCAGTGAAAGGAAATCTCCGTGCGCATCTGAATAATATCGATATCAAAGAAAAGGATGGCAGCATCACCAATCTTGGAGAAAAATATGGAAGAAAAAAAGGAAATTAGAAAAAAAATCTTCAAAGCCAGAAAAGAACATACCGATGCCTGGATCCGGGAAAACAGTCTCCGGATTACAGAGACCCTGACAGAGCTTCCGGAATACCGGAATGCAGAACGGATCATGGCATACGCAGATTATAACCATGAAGTGATCACGCGCTATATTATCGAACAGGCCTGGAAAGACGGTAAGGAAGTGGCAGTGCCAAAGGTTTTCGGGAAGGATATGGTATTTTACAGACTGACCGATTTCAGTCAGCTGGAATCCGGCTACTTCGGGATCCCTGAGCCAAAGGAAGACGGAGAAACGGTTTCCTGGGAAGAAGCCATGATGGTCATGCCCGGGGTGGCTTTTGACGTGAATTGCAACCGGGTAGGCTATGGTGGCGGTTTTTATGACCGCTTTCTGGAAAAACATCCGGAGGTCTGCCGCGTTGCAGTAGGATTTTCCTTCCAGATCCTTCCGGAGGTTCCCACAGAGCCTACGGATATCCGTCCGCAGGTCATTGTGACGGAAGAGAATATATACCGCGATGCACAGTAAGATATTGCTGTAAAGACAGAAAGAAAGGCAGGAATATTTGGAAATGAATGAAATGCTTGAAAAATTGGGACAGAATGCGAAAGATGCGGAGACAGTCCTTCGAAATCTTTCCACAAATGACAAAAATAAAACCCTGGAAGCTGTGGCAAAGGCTCTTGTCGCTCATACCGATGAGATCCTGAAGGCCAATGCCCTGGATGTGGAAAACGGCAAAAAGAATCAGATGCCGGAAGGACTGATCGACCGTCTGATGCTGACACCGGAGCGGATCGAAGGAATGGCAGACGGACTTCGTCAGCTTACCGGTCTTGAAGATCCCATCGGGGAAGTTACCGGTATGAAAAAACGTCCCAACGGACTTCTGATCGGACAGAAACGTGTTCCCTTAGGTGTGATCGGCATCATTTACGAAGCACGTCCCAATGTTACCTCAGATGCATTCGGTCTCTGCTTCAAAACCGGAAATGTCGTGATCCTGAAGGGTGGAAGCGACGCAATTTATTCCAATACTGCCATTGTCAACTGTATCCGTGAGGCATTAAAAGCCTGCGGCATTACCGAGGATGCTATCCAGCTGATCCAGGATACCTCCAGAGAAACGGCTGCGGAATTTATGAAGCTGAACCGGTATGTGGATGTACTGATCCCACGTGGCGGAAGAGGACTGATCAAAGCAGTGGTAAACCAGAGTACGATCCCTGTCATCGAGACCGGAACCGGAAACTGCCATATCTATGTGGACGAGACTGCAGATCTTCAGATGGCAGCGGATATTGTGATCAATGCAAAGACCCAGCGTGTGGGCGTATGCAATGCATGCGAGTCCCTTCTTGTAAACCGTAAGGTGAAGGACGATTTCCTGCCGGTACTGGCCGGACGCCTTAAGGAGAAGCATGTGGAGGTCCGTGCAGATGAAGCGGCAAAGGCTCTGATGCCGGGATCAGTTCCTGCAACAGAAGAGGACTGGGGAACGGAATATCTTGACTATATCCTTTCTGTAAAGGTAGTGGATTCCGTGGAGGAAGCCATTGCACATATCAATAAATATAATACAAAGCATTCGGAGGCCATCATTACCAATGATTATACCCATGCCCAGAAATTCCTGGATGAGGTAGATGCAGCGGCAGTTTATGTGAACGCTTCTACCAGATTCACCGATGGAAACGAATTTGGATTCGGTGCGGAGATCGGGATCAGCACCCAGAAGCTCCATGCAAGAGGCCCAATGGGACTCCTTGCACTGACCACCACCAAGTATATCATTTATGGTAATGGACAGGTACGTCCGTAACACAAATAAAGTAAAGCGGGTTTTTGGGTCCGCTTTACTTTTTTGAAGTGTTGTGCTATACTTCTTTGTAATTGGATTTAAAAAGACTAACTCATAACAGGAGGACTTATAAATGAAAAAAAAGCAGCTTTTTGCAGTCCTGCTTGCAGGTTCCATGACTGTTGGAATGGCACCTGCCGCAGCGTTTGCCGCTGAAGATACCGGAGCGGTAACAGAGGCAGAAGCAACGACTGCAGACGAGAATACAGAAACACCAGATGACGGAGCAGCTGTGGATGACCAGTCCCAGAGTGAAGCCGACGCCAGGCAGCAGCAGAAGCCCAGGCGGCAGCTCAGGCCCAGGCGGAAGCAGAAGCTCAGGCAGCAGCCCAGGCCCAGGCGGAAGCAGAGGCCCAGGCAGCAGCCCAGGCTCAGGCGGAAGCAGAGGCTCAGGCAGCAGCTCAGGCTCAGGCGGAAGAGGCGCAGCAGGAGCAGCAAACTACTGCGGCAGATGCAACTGTTACTACTGCGGAGGAACTTCAGGCAGCGATTAATAATGCACCTGATTTTACAGGATCTATTGATGATAGTGATTTATATACATCTGCTTATAAGATTCTGATCAATGCATCGTTTAATCTCACAGATACTATTACCGTTCCTGCCAAAAAGAATATTGCAATTTTTGGTGCAACAGATGCTACGACTGCTACAACTGTAGTTGGACGTGGGAGTGTTGCAGGTGATATGTTCAAGGTGAGTGCAGGAAGTATTTTGTCCATGACACAGAATGAAGGTGACGGTTCCTCAGAAATCGGTAAACTTTCTGTTGAAGGTAATAAAAACGACGGAACCGCAGCAGAGGGATCGATCGTTTCTGTAGAAGCTGGCGCTAAATTTGTGATGACGACAGGCGTTACTCTTTCTAAGAATGTCTCTACTGCAGCAGGTGCGGCAGTTAAAAACAGCGGTAAACTTGTGATCACAGGTGGAGAGATCAAAGATAATGTATCTACAGGCGGAGCTGTTTACAGCACAGGTACGATTTCCCTGGAACAAGGAACGAATGCTGCAGCAGACGAACCGAAGATCATCGAGAACTATACAAATGCAGAGAAGAACGTAAAATCCAATATCGTATTAGGACAGCAGGATCAGAGTGCAGGAAGTATCATCATTGCCGGCGCATTTGAGAATCAGAATATTGGATATTCCGTAGAGAATCCGACAGTTGACTATACAGTTTTCCAGAAACCTGAATCTTTAGCTGCGGATGCATTTGAAAAAGCAGTTAATGCGATGAGCTATGAAGGCGACCAGAGCTATGGAATAAATACAGCTACAGGTCAGCTTGTTTCTAACAAACCAACGGTTACTATTGATAGTGCTACAAGTGAAGAAGCAAATACTGTTTCTGTAACCTTCACATCTGATAAAGCAGGTACATATTTCTATAAATATGTTGCAAAAGGTGCGGAAGCTCCGACTATCGAGAAAGCTATAGAAGGTGGAACGGTTAAGGCAGGAGAAACCACTTCCCTGAAACTTACCAATGTCACAGACAAGACTATTGACCTTTATATATGGGTAAAAGAAAGTGAAAGTGGTAACAACATTGTTGGTGAAGGTGTAAAGAAGGAGATTGCAGTAACCCAGGCACAGAATCCAGACAATCCGAAACCGGCAGCACCAAAGGTTACTAAAATCAGCGCAAAGAGAAAAACTGCAACAACTGCAGAAGTAGTTCTTCAGTCCGATAAGAGTGGTACATGCTATTATAAATGGGTGGCAAAGGGAGCGGATAAACCTTCCATTAGCACAACTAAAGACAGCAATATTGAGATCACTGAAAACAAAGATTTTAAGATTGATCTGAAAAACCTGAAAGGTGATGCGATTGATCTCTATGTACAGGTAGTAGCGAAAGATGGATCAGAGTCAGCAGTAACAAAGATTGCAACTGTTACTTTGAAAGAAACAGCGAAAACACCTGCGAAGATTTCCAACGTAAGCTACAAATGGAAAGGTCATACATCTGCTACTGTAACTATGCGTTCTGATAAAGCTGGTGTGTACTATTATAAATGGGTAAATCGTGGTTCCAAAGCTCCGACAGTTGATAAAATGAGCAAGGGAAAAAATGTTTCTGCAAATAAGGATTTCACGATCAGTTTGAAAGATTTGGATGCAAACAATGCAATTGATGTTTATGTGAGCATCAAAGGAACTGATGGAACTGTAAGTACACCAAAGAAGATTGCATTGGATGAAGCTAAGCGTCCGGCAAATGTCAGATGGGTTGGATTTTCATGGATCAACCATACATCTGCGAATGTTACTCTTATTTCGAATAAGAGCGGTACCTGTTATTATAAATGGGTTTCTCGTAACAGTGATGGCACGTCTGCCACTCCGAAAGATCTTACATCTACCGGAAAACAGACAACGTTTACTGCTGATAAGAAATTTAATATCGGTCTTGAGGATTTAGACTCTGACAATCCAATTGATCTTTATATCCAGATCAAAGATAAGAATGGTGTTTTGACGAATCCATTGAAAATAGCATTTAAAGAAGATTCCAGACCGAAAGTTGCAGATCCAACTCCGACTAACACACCGAATGCATACATCCCGGATGTAAAAGAGAGCATAGTACAGGGACTGGACGAGGCAATTCAGTTCTATCCGAATCAGTTCTATGAATTTACTGTGATCGGTGCAGGAACAACCAACCAGGATCCAAATGAGGGTGATGTGAAGTGGGTTCCGGTTTACTGGAGTACAGCTGCAAACCCAACCCAAAGCCAGATGCATACAGCATGGAAGATTGGTTCCGCCAAGGGAATCAACAAAGACGCTACATACAACCTGTATGTATTCTTCCAGAAATACATCTACACCGGTGGTCAGTGGCAGCAGACAGATACTATTGAATCTGCGGTATATCAGTTTAAATCTGCAAAACTGACACCTACCGGAACTCCGGGAGCAGATGGTTCATATGGCGGCGGTCAGACAGGCTCTAATCCGGACGCAACAATAACAGGAGAGGCATCCGCAACATCCTCCAACGGAGGCAACGGAACCAGATCCAGAAACGCAGTATCAACAGCTGATAACTCACCGGTCGGAACCATGTCCGCACTGGCAGTGGCATCACTTCTTGCAGGTGGATATGTGATCGTGAGAAGAAGAAAAAAAGATATTTAAACGCACAATAGCCAAAGTAGCATAAGAAATAAAAATCACCGGTTTTCCGAAAGAACAGGAAAGCCGGTGATTTTTTTATAAAGATAAATTTACAGATTCTTTTTCTTATAGATAAACCAGGAAGCTGCAATACTGAATGCAATAAGATAGACTGTCAGGATCAGGATACTGAGGTAATTGACTCCACCGCCGGAAGCATGGTACGAATCAGATGACTGGTCTGTGACAATGGAAGAGCAGCTACAAAATTCCCAAGAAAGCCCGGGATCTTCTCTGTAGAGAAGAAGGTGTTGCACAAAAAAGCCATTGGCATAATGATATAGTTGGAAAAACGAGGTACATCCGCATGGTTCTTTGCAAGGAAAGAAACCACAACACCGATGGCAGAAAATACAGCACCGTTGAGGAACATCACCAGTAATGACCATCCGTTGAATACAAGACCGGTTCCGATCGGCATAGTCAGAAGAAGAATGATCCCTCCTGCATAAAGCCCACGGAGACTGCCTCCGATGATCTGTCCGGCAATAAACTGCCACAGAGGTGTCGGAGATATCATAACCTGGTCAAAGGCTTTCTCATAAAGACGCTGCACATTCAGATTCTGTGCGATGGCATTAAAGCTTCCGTTCATTGTAGTCAGTGAAACCACACCAGGGATCAGGAAATTTAGATAAGGCTCCCCATGTGAGGAGGTCTGTATCCCCATTCCAAAAACGATCAGATACATCAGTGGCGCGATCATAGCTGCCAGCGTGATCTTATAGAAATCCCTTCGGAATTCCACCCATTTTTCCCATAAAATAGTAAGTATTCCCATGATAATTCATCGTCCATTCTGTTAAATTATAAGATAACTGTGGCTGACGCCGGCTTATCGCTGCATCAGATGCCTGCCTGCGCGCTCCACAAAAACATCCTCCAGAGTTGTCTCACGAAGGGTGCACTGTCCGTCCAGAGAGGACAGAAAAGAGATGGCCTCTTCCCGGCTGTGGAAGTAGTGGCTTTTTGCCCCCTCCGGTGTTTCCTGATCTACGGTGTATTTGCCCAGCTGTCGATCAGCCTGACGGAGTATTGATCTCCTCCAGCTTTCCGTGATCCATAAGCGCTACCGGTTGCAGCAGATGACTGTGCCTCTTCCATATACGTGGTTCGTAAGAAGAATAGTCAGGGTTTTTTCCGTTACAAGCTGACGGAGAA
>ENA-OQCE01000605-OQCE01000605.1-human-gut-metagenome-genome-assembly--contig:-NODE-605-length-17124-cov-2.220333_pt1 | contig 17124 bp, 18 predicted proteins | sample MGYA00242495_ERZ504572 | MGnify/ENA primary metagenome ERZ504572 (study PRJEB26092, sample SAMD00036228) | human gut metagenome | host: Homo sapiens | study: EMG produced TPA metagenomics assembly of...
AGCTTACCAGTTTGTACCAAATAACAATGCCAAGCATTTAAAACAGACCGTGAGCCAGAGTATTCTGATTCTCGTAAAAGGTACTTCGAATATGCTGTTTACAAATATCATAGAGGTAATTCAGGATACTATCGAGGGATCGGATTATTCCCTGCGGGTGCATTATCTGGATGAAGATGCAGATGAAGTGAAAGAGGCTGTGCGGATGTGCAGGAACATAAGCCAATGGGGATTTTGTTCCTTGGAGGTAATATACAGTACTTTCATGAAGAATTTGAACTGGTCAATGTTCCGTGTGTGCTGGTGACAGATCGGGCGGATAAACTGGGATTTCGGAATCTTGCATCTGTTTCAACAGATGATATGGCAGCTGCGGAGATGGCGGTTGATTATCTGTTTGATCACGGACATCGCGATATTGCTGTTATCGGGGGAGATATGGCATTATCTTCCCCAAGTAAATACCGTAAAGCAGGAGCGAAGCGCAGCTTTATAAAACATGGCTGTGAATTTGAGGAAGAAGTTATGCGGTAGCGCGGTTCTCATATGAGAGTGCATACAATGCCATGAACCGGATGCTGGCTTCCAAAAGATCCATTACAGCGGTTTTTGCCATGAGTGATGTGATGGCAGTTGGTGCCATGCGCGCAATTTTTGATGCGGGTCTGCGGGTACCGGAGGATATCTCGGTGATCGGATTTGACGGAACACTTCTTGCAGATTATTATAATCCAAAGATTGTGACGGTTTGTCAGGGGTATGAAAAGATTGCCAGAAAAAGTATTGATCTGTTGTTTGGCATGATTGATCTCAACAAACCGGCCACACATGAACTGGTTCCATTTAGTTTAAAAAACACAGAGAGCGTAAGCTCTATTTGATTTCTGCTTATTTTTAAGAAGCCGTGCAGCGTTGCTGCACGGCTTTAATTGATTGAGGGACGGAGCAGCCGGTAGATGGCTGCTGCAAGTGGCACGGCAAACAGGATTCCCCAGATACCGAATGCCCCACCGCCGACAATGACTGCGGCAAGTACCCAGATGCCGGGCAGCCCGATGGAATGTCCGACCACACGGGGATAGATAAAATTGCCTTCGATCTGCTGGAGAATTGTTAAAAAGATAAGAAATACCAGTGCTTTTACCGGGGAAACCGTAAGAAGCATACACGCACCGGCTGCGGCACCGATATAAGCTCCGATGACCGGTAGCAGTGCGGTTACACCTACCAGACAACCGATCATGGCAGCATAGGGAAGCCGAAGAATCCACATGCCGATGGTACAAAGCATACCGAGGATTACGGCCTCTATGGTCTGTCCTGCCAGAAAATGATGGAAGGACTGATTGAGAACCGTCAGTACATAACGTATTTTTTTCCCTTGGAAAACACCGAAACACCGGTCGATCAGGGAACTGCCCATCCGTAAGAGGGATTCTTTGGCAGCAAGCAGATAAAAAGAAAACATCAGTCCCGGCAGAAAAATTAAAAGCCAGCTGCCAAGTTTCTCCAGGGAAGTTTTCATGCCTTTTGCCAGACGGGGGATTTTTACAATCAGTGTATCCCAGCAAAAGGTTCATTCATCCATGCCCGGATTTCGTTTCCCATGCCAAGATCCATTTGCAGATGTTCGTTTGCCCACTCACACAGTAATTCTAAAACCTGGGGGAAATCGGTTGCGATGATCCGGATGCAGGATAACAGCTGAGGGACGATCATCCACCATAAGATCAGGATCACAAGCACAAGCGAAAGGTAGGAGAGTGTCATACATAGGGGACGCTGTAAGGGCGCAATGGCTGCCATACGGCATATTCTTGCATACCCTTTTTCGTAAAAACACATAAGGATATTAACTACATAGCAATCATACAGCCGATCAGCAAGGGAAGGACTGCGCGGAAAACAGTTTTTGCAATTACTGCCAGAATGGGCAATACATAAAATAGTGAACCATACATAGGGCATACTCCTTTTTCCTCAACAAATATTTTATTAGTTTGGGCAGAAGAAAGCGGGATTATGTAAAAATAAGGAAATGTTAAGGTAGAATCATGGTTTCGCCCCCTTGAAATCATGGAAAAAGAAAGCTAGAATACAAAACAGATGATAGATTCTGAAAAGTACTGTTTATTTTAAAGAAGGGATTCGATGATGAAAAAAGGACTGGTCATGGAAGGCGGAGCCATGCGCGGAATGTTCACCGCCGGAGTCATCGACGTGATGATGGAGCATCAGATAACATTTGACGGAGCGATGGGGGTGTCAGCAGGGGCAGTGTTTGGCTGTAATTATAAGTCCAATCAGCCGGGACGTGTCATTCGTTACAATGCAGCGTACTGTAATAAACCGCAGTATGCGGGACTGCGCACATTTTTGAAAACAGGGGATATGTTCGGGGAACAGTTCTGTTATCATGATATCCCGGAGCATCTTGATCCGTTTGATTATGAGACTTACCGCAAGAATCCGATGGATTTTTACGTGGTGGTGACAGATGCAAAAACCGGGAAAGCTCTTTACAAAAAAAGTGGATCGGTGTGATAAGAAAGAAATGGAATGGATGAGAGCATCGGCATCCATGCCGATTGTGTCAAAGCCGGTCTGCGTGGATGGATATGAATTGCTTGATGGAGGCGTAGCAGATTCCATTCCGGTGCAGAAAATGCAGGAACTTGGGTTTGATAAAACGGTAGTGGTTCTGACGCAGCCGCGGGATTATGTGAAAAAAAAGAATCAGCTGATGCCGCTGGCGAAAGTATCGCTTCGCAGGTATCCGGCGATGATTGATGCATGGAACACCGGCATGAGCATTACAACGAAGAACTGGAATATATCCGGGGAAAAGAAGAACGTGGGGAATTGTTTGTCATTCGTCCACCCAAAAAGATAGAAGTCAGCAAAGTAGAAAGAGACCGGCAGAGACTCCTTGCCGCCTACCGTATGGGACGGGAGACGATGAAGGAGCATATGCGCAGTCTCGAGCGGTTCCTGAAATAAGCACCTGTTACAGGAATCGGTAAATCAGGATCGCCAGCACAATTCCGATGATGCCGGCGATCGTTTATTTTTATGGTTAATCCAAATGTGAGCACCAGAATTCCCAGATCAAGTACCAGTGGGTTGGAAAGACCAAAGGTCTGTCCGTAATTCAGCCAGCGGAGAGCCGGAACACCGGCACTAAGCTGACCGATAAAGCCACCCAGTACAACACCTGCGAGAATCATCAAAAGAAGTGCCAATAGTTTTTCCCAGCAGTTCCTTTTGCCATAAAATATCCTCTTTTCTAAAGTCTAGACTCCTATCATATCATAAAAAGTGAAAAATCACAAAGGATACATGTTTTTTGTATAGAACAGCATTGAAGCCTTTGGTTTTTTGTGATAAATTAAACATATCGGCATGAATTGGTATATGGGGGAGGACAATTGAAAAAAATAGCATTGATATCAGACGCTGCGCCGGATGATCACGTATGCCTGGGTAGATGGAATCATTCGGAGAATTCGGGAACTGGATGAGGATATTGCTTTGTATCAGTACAATTGTTATGGCAATTGGAGCAAAGATGCATTGCATAATACGGGCGAATATAATATTTATAATCTGCCGGATCTGTCAGCGTTTGATGGAATTATACTGGATGGAAGCAATATTGTGGATGTCCGGCAAAAAGAAAAGATTGTAGAACGCCTGCAGAATTGCGGGGTTCCGGTTCTTTCCCTGGACTGGTATATCAGCGGATTTTATTATGTAGGCGCAGATAACCGGCGTCCGATCCGTGAACTTATGACACATTTATACGAAGTGCATGGATGCCGCAGATTTGTTTTTGCCGGAGGCCCGGAAGATGCTTTCGGAAATTTTGAACGTGTTGCTGCGTACTGCGAATGCCTGAAAAAATATGGAATGACATTGGATGACAATCCGATTTTATGTGGGGATTACGACTATGAGACCGGCGTGAACTATATGCGGGAGTATGTCCATAGCGGCTCGAAACTTCCGGATGTGTTTGTCTGTGCAAATGACAATATTGCGGCAGGAATCTGTGCAGAGGCAGAACAGTGGGGGTACCGCGTACCGGACGATTTTCTGGTGACGGGCTTTGATAATCTGGATAAGGCAGCCTATTTCCGTCCGCAGATTACGACTGTATTTCAGGACCGGGAGGAGATCGGAAAGCTTTGTGTGGATGTACTGCTGCGCATCTGGGAAGGAAAACCGGTGGAAGAACGCAACTATATTCCGGTTACCTGTATTTACGGAGAAAGTTGTGGCTGTCCGAATAACGGCATGGTAAATTACCGTGAATATATAAAGGAAAAGATTGTCGCCGCAGTCAAAAAAGATGAGGATGATTCCCTTCTCGTGGAATTGGAAGCGCAGATGGCAAGGTGCAATGGTTTCCGGGAAATTTTTGAATATATTGTTGACTATTTCCAGAAACTGAGATGTGACGGGGTATATTTTGTGGTGGACCGTAAGCTGTTTGCGGCCGATGAGGATACGGATTTTCCGGTGGAAGGCTATGATGAAAAGAATCTTGTGGTGGCAGATGGATTTGAGAACCATAAGAGAATGGCATTTGCCAGTGTCGGGGAACTGAACCGCCATCTGGAAGAAACAGGAAGCCAGAATGCCTATCTGTTTACCCCGATTCATTTCCGGGAACAGTCGGTTGGCTATCTGGTAATGAAAAACGGACGCTTTCTGTATGATAATCCATATTATTATGACATTCACAGCACGATTGTAAAGACACTGGAAACGCAGTTTAAGCAAAAACAGCTGGAGAATGCAGCAAACAAACTCCAGATGCTGTACAACAGGGATCCGCTGACCGGTATCTGTAACCGGATTGCGTATACGGACATTATCCGTCCGGCATTTGCAAAGTATCAGGAAAAGGGAATAGCATGTGCGCTTGTCTTTGTGGATGCGGATGATTTTAAATCTGTGAATGACACATATGGACATGAATTTGGAGATCAGGTACTGATAAGAATTGCACAGGTTCTTGAGGAAGAATGTCCGGAACAGGGATATGTATGCAGATACGGAGGCGATGAGTTCATCGGATTTTTCCCATATGCGACTTCCGAAAAGGCACAACAGTACACGGATCGTGTGCAGAGCCGGCTGACCAAGGAAAACATTATGATCAGTATCGGTGTAGAGCTGACGTTTGCGGGGGGAGAAGAGACTATAGATGAGTATCTGTCACTTGCCGATCAGAATATGTACCGCCAGAAACAAATGCGCAAAGAAAGCAGGAAAAATATCGATTGATAATAGATTGACAAATTTATCTTACCAATGTATAGTAACTTAGTAGGAATACTAAGTTTTAAATGCTGTACATTTTTTTAAGAAAGAAGAGATATATTATCATGAAGATTTCAACAAAAGGCAGATATGCCATGAGACTGATGCTGGATCTGGCATTGAACAACACAGGAGCGCCGATCAGTTTAAAAGATGTTGCAAGACGTCAGGAGATTTCCGACAAATATCTGGAGCAGATTATTTCCGTATTGAACCGCGCCGGTTATGTGCGCAGTGTGCGTGGAGCACAGGGGGGATATCTGTTGCGTAAAGCACCGGAGGAGTATACCGTTGGAATGATTCTCCGCCTGACCGAGGGATCGCTGGCACCGGTTGCATGTCTCGATGAGGGAGACGATGTCAACTGTGAGAAACGGGAAGACTGTGTTACCCTGATTCTCTGGAAAAAGATTAATGATGCCATCTGCAGTGTTGTGGATCATATCACATTGCAGGATCTGGTTGACTGGCAGAGAGAAAAAAATGGGGATTATGTGATATGAGGTATCTCGAAGAGACATCTCATGCGATGTGCTCCTTATTAAAAAAGAAAAGAAGTAGGAAGAGTATGAGTAAATTAATCTATCTGGACAATGCGGCTACCACACAGGTATACCCGGAAGTTCTTGATGCGATGCTCCCGTATTTTACGGAGCATTACGGTAATCCGGCAGCTATTTACAGCTTTGCAGGAGAGTCGGAGCGTGCGGTCGCAAAAGCAAGAAAGCAGATTGCAGATGTGATCGGGGCAAAGACCGAGGAAATTTATTTCACCGGAGGCGGAAGCGAGTCCGATAACTGGGCACTCAAAGCAACCGCAGAGGCATACAGCAGCAAGGGAAAGCACATTATCACATCCGCGATCGAGCACCATGCGATCCTGCACACAGCACAGTGGCTGGAATTGCACGGATTTGAAGTGACTTATGTCGGTGTGGATGAAAATGGTAAGATTAAGCTGGACGAGCTTGAGGCAGCCATTCGTCCGGATACAATTCTCATCTCTGTCATGGCAGCAAACAACGAGATCGGAACCATCGAGCCACTGAAGGAAATCGGTGCGATTGCAAAGAAACACGGGGTACTGTTCCATACCGATGCGGTACAGGCATTTGCACATGTGCCGATCAACGTGGATGAGATGAATATTGACATGCTCAGTGCCAGCGGTCACAAGATCAACGGACCAAAGGGAATCGGAGTCATGTATATCCGCAAAGGCGTAAAGATCCGTTCTTTCATTCACGGAGGTGCACAGGAACGTCAGCGCCGTGCCGGCACACACAATGTTCCGGGTATCGTCGGAATTGGGAAAGCAGCGGAACTTGCAGTGGCAAATATGCAAAAGAACACGGAATATGAAGTAAAACTGCGTGATCATCTGATCGAGCGTGTGCTTGCAGAGATCCCGTACACCCGCTTAAACGGAGACCGTACCGACCGTCTTCCGAACAATGCAAACTTCTGTTTCCGTTTTATCGAGGGAGAATCCATGCTGATTCTTCTCGATCAGGCAGGGATCTGTGGCAGCAGCGGAAGTGCCTGCACATCCGGATCATTAGATCCGTCACACGTGCTTTTAGCAATCGGACTGCCACACGAGATTGCACATGGAAGTCTTCGTCTGACACTTTCCGAGAAGACAACCATGGAAGATATTGATTATACGGTAGATAAATTGAAGGCAATTATCGAACGTCTGCGCAGCATGTCTCCTCTGTATGAGGATTTTGTGCGGAAAAACGGATAGAATATTTTGCAGAAGGAGAGAAACAAAATGTACAGCGAAAAGGTAATGGACCATTTTAATAACCCAAGAAACGTAGGAGAGATTGAGAACCCAAGTGGTGTTGGCACTGTTGGAAATGCAAAGTGCGGAGACATCATGCGTATGTACCTGGATATTGATGACAATGGCATCATCCAGGAGGCAAAATTTAAAACTTTCGGCTGCGGTGCAGCAGTGGCAACCAGCAGTATGGCAACCGAGCTTGTAAAGGGCAAGACGATCCAGGAAGCACTGCAGGTAACCAACAAGGCCGTTATGGAAGCACTCGACGGACTTCCACCAGTGAAGGTGCATTGCTCCCTGCTGGCAGAGGAAGCAATTCATGCTGCTTTATGGGATTATGCAGAGAAACACAATATCAAGATCGAGGGATTAGAGCGTCCGGTTAATGATATCAGTGAGAAGGAAGAGGCTCCGGAAGAGGAGTATTAAATGAAAGAAAAAGTAGTTGTCGGCATGTCCGGAGGTGTGGATTCCTCCGTGGCAGCCTATCTTTTAAAGGAACAGGGATACGATGTGATCGGTGTCACCATGCAGATCTGGCAGGATCAGGATGTCTTTGTGCAGTCACAGGAGGGCGGCTGCTGCGGACTTTCCGCGGTAGATGATGCCCGCCGTGTGGCAGAACGTCTGGAGATTCCGTATTATGTGATGAATTTTAAGGAAGATTTCCACAAATATGTCATTGATTATTTTGTGTCAGAATACGAAAAAGCGCGTACACCGAATCCGTGTATCGCCTGCAACCGTTATGTCAAGTGGGAGTCACTGCTTCATCGATCACTGGAGATTGGTGCGGATTATATTGCCACAGGACACTATGCGCGTATCATGCAGCTGCCGAATGGCCGCTATACGATCCGCAATTCCGTTACAGCGGCGAAGGATCAGACCTACGCACTTTACAATCTGACACAGGATCAGCTTTCCCGTACCCTGATGCCGGTGGGAGATTATGATAAGCCTCATATCCGCCAGATCGCAGAGGAGATCGGACTTCCGGTTGCCACAAAGCATGATAGTCAGGATATCTGTTTTGTACCGGATCATGATTATGCCTCTTTTATTACACAGGAGACCGGAAAAGAAAGCAAACCGGGTAATTTTGTGGACGAGGAAGGAAACGTTATGGGGCAGCACCGCGGACTGATTCATTACACGATCGGGCAGCGCAAGGGTCTTGGCATTTCTTCATCCACGCCTATTTTTGTCAAGGAACTTCGTCCGCAGACAAACGAAGTCGTGCTTTGCAAGTCCGAAAGCCTGTTTTCTCGTGACTGTCATGTGGATAATATCAATTATATGGCAGAAGAAAAGTTGACCGGGCCGGTCAAGGCTATCGGTAAAATCCGCTACTCGCATGCAGGTGCACCGTGTACGCTGTATCCGCAGCCGGACGGAACACTGCTGGCACAGTTTGATGAACCGCAGCGTGCCATGACGCCTGGCCAGGCTGCTGTCTTTTATCAGGACGATCATGTGCTGTGCGGTGGAACAATTGAAACAGAATAGCGAAACATAAGTCTGGATTTCAGAAGCAGTGAATGCTATAATGAATCCAGGCTTATTTTTGTACGATAAACAGACAACACCAAAAGAGGAAATGATATGAAAGAGATTATTTTTTTATTTGTGTTGTTTGTTGCAAATGTAATTCAGGCGATTACCGGATTTGCCGGGACAGTGCTTGCCATGCCGCCATCGATATATCTGCTTGGTATGGATAACGCAAAGGTGGTGCTCAATGTTATGGCGCTGTTGTCCGGACTGATGATTGCAGTGATGAGTTATCATCATATGAATAAAAAAGAAGTTATAAAGATCTGCGTATGTATGGTTGCAGGCATGGCAATTGGTATTCAGATCTGTAAAACAGTGCCATCCGAGCAGATACTTCTGATTATTTATGGTGTGATTATCCTATTGATTGCAGGGAAAAATCTGTTGTGTCACAGACAGCGTACCCTGCCCAAAGCACTTTTGCTGGTTATTTTGTTACTGGCAGGAGTGATCCACGGAATGTTTGTCTCCGGAGGGGCGCTGCTTGTTGTTTATGCAGCACAGGTATTAAAAGAGAAGGAAGAATTCCGCGCAACCCTTGCACCGGTATGGGTGGTGTTAAATTCTATACTTCTGGTATCACAGGTACGGCAGGGCGTTTTTACAGAGGGAAATATCAGGTTAATTTTAATCAGTATTATTCCTTTGTTTATGGCGACCTGGCTTGGGAAGAAACTGGTAAAAAAGGTATCTCAGAAAGTCTTTTTGAACCTGACGTATGTACTTCTTCTGGTATCCGGTTTATCATTGATATTGTAGCGGGGGAAACATGAGTATTACGTTGAGAGAGATTGTAAAACAGGTGAAACATCTGGAGATGAAACTGGTTGCTGGGGAAGCAGGGCTGGATCGGGAAGTCCTTTGGACCCATATGGTCGATAGTGATACCATTTCTGCTTTTTTACAGGGGCAGGAACTTACTTTTACGACAGGAATCGGAATCAGTGAGAAGTTACTCGCTGCTTCGGCTTGTGCAGGAAGTATATCGCAACGGAGCCAGCGGGATTGTGATCAATATTGGACCTTATGTTGAGAAAATCGGACAGGATGTTTTGGATTTTGCAAATGAAAAAGCGTTTCCGGTATTTGAAGTGCCGTGGAAAATCCACATGGCAGAAATTATGCGGATTATCTGTTTTGACATCACAAAAGAACAGCAGAGTCGGATTGAGGTATCCGCAGCACTTAATAATGCATTTTTGTGTCCGGCACAAGAAGAATTGTATACCGTTCCACTTATGAGGAAGGGGTATATGGCAGACAGTATTTATACAGCAGTTACGATCCGGGTGAAGATGCAGAAAAATACAGTGGAAGGCGAGCGTATGGAGCAGCTTTATTCGCGGCTGAGCAGCCATTTGCGCTGTAATTATAAGCGAATACTTTGCTGTGCGCAGGAAAAACAGCTGGTACTGGTTTTATGCGATTATACCGGGACAGAGAAAAAAGATGTGCTGACTTATATTTTTGAACATTTTTGTCAGGAACTAAAAGAAGGGGAGACTGCCCTTTTTTGTGTGGGAAACCAGGCAGAAGACTTCGCCGGCTGTATAAAAGTTATGAGACCGCAAATCAGATGGCAAGATGTAGCAGTTATGGGAAATATTCCAGGCGAAACAATGCTGCGGCCGGCAATAAACTTGTATTTTATAAAAATGCGGGGATGTTTCGCATTTTGTTTGCATTAAAAGACGAAGAAGTCATGCAGGGGTATGTAGAAGATACGGTACAGCCGCTTCTGGAATATGATGCACTGCACCATACCGATCTGGCAGGCGTCCTGCAATGCTATCTCCGGCATGACGCAGTCTGCAGGATACAGCGAATGAGCTGATTGTCCACCGGAATACCGTAAACTATAAAATCAATAAGGCATCGGAGATTTTAAAGATGGATCTGACCAGATTGGAAAATCGTTTGCAGGTTATGCTCGGATTTGGCATCTGTCAGATACTTCACAAATAGAATTTGTACTCAAGTACAAAAAAAATTAGACTTTGAAACATTGTATCTGCTTTTTTTATGCGCTAATATAAAGGCAGATCAGACAAAGGCGTCCAATCACAGAAAGAATCTGTGAGATGGACGCTTTTTCTATTTTACAGTAACCAAAGAAATGGTCTGTTTATCGAAAAAATAAGCAAAAGTTCAAAGCATGAAGGAGGATACAATTATGAGTTTAACAGGAAAAGAAATCGCACAGATGCACAAAGATTACGTAATGCAGTCATGGTCAAAATCCGGTGTAGATGCATTACCGGTGGAAAGAGCAGAGGGAATTTATTTTTACGATTATGACGGGAAAAAATATGCTGATATGGCTTCCCTGCTGGTATGTTCAAATCTGGGACATGAACTTCCAGAGATTGTAGAGGCAATCAAAAAGCAGGCAGATAAGATGTGTTTTATGGCTCCGGCTTATGCGTCCGAACCGAAAAGTGTGCTTGCCAAGATGCTGGTAGAACTGGCAGGCGCAGATACATATAAGAGAGTATTTTTTACAAACGGTGGAGCCGAATCCAATGAAAATGCAATTAAAATGGCACGTATGGTAACCGGCAGAACAAAAATTTTTTCCTGCTACAGAAGTTATCATGGAGCAACCCTTGGTGCATCCAATGCTTCCGGTGACTGGAGAAGATATGCAGCAGAAATCGGAGGTGCGAATGGATTTGTACATTTCATGAATCCGCAGATGTACCGTGATGGCTATACAAAAGGAGTGGACGATGCTGAAGTAACAAAGAAGTATCTGGATGCACTGGATCTGCAGCTTCGGTATGAGGGTCCGCAGAATGTAGCTGCGATTGTGATGGAATCCATCGTCGGGGCAAATGGAGTGATTCTTCCACCAGACGGTTATATGGAAGGCGTGCGGGCGTTATGTGATAAATATGGAATTCTTTTAATCTGTGATGAGGTTATGGCAGGTTTTTACCGGACAGGAAAAGCATTTGCCTTTATGAATTTCGATATCAAACCAGATATTATTACATTTGCAAAAGGCGTGACCTGTGGTTATGTGCAGCTTGGAGGCTGTATTGTAAGTAAAGCGGTTGCAGAATATTTTGAGGAACATGTTCTGCAGTGTGGACTTACCTACAGCGGTCATACATTAGCATGTGCAGCGGGTGTTGCAGCGCTGACTTATTATAAGGAGCATGATATCGAGGGACATGTGGCAAAGATGCATGAAATCGTAGCTCCGTTTATGGATGAGATGGTAAAGAAACATAAATGTATCGGTGAGGCAAGATGCATTGGATTATTTGGAGCCTTAGAAGTTGTAAAGAACAAGGAAACCAGAGAGCCGATGCAGGAATATGGAGTACCTGGTCCGGTGATGCCATGGATTTTTGCAGAATTAAAGAAGCGTGGATTTGCAACATTCGGACGTGAAAATTTCATAGAGATCTGCCCGCCTTTGATTATTACAGAAGAAGAATTAAAGGAATATCTGCCAATTCTGGATGAAGTTCTTACCATGGTAGATGAGAAATATTGTGACTAACCGGAGGAATGCGTATGAAATGGGATTATTTACAGCCTGTTAAGATTTACTTTGGAAAAGGAAGGGTACAGGAAATAAAAAAAATAGCGCAGGAACTGGGGTGTGCCCGCGGGCTTCTGGTAGCCGGACCTTTCTTTTTTAAAAGTGGATTGGCAGAAAAAATTATGAAAGAATCCGAAGGAATGCTGGTTGCTTCCTTCGGGGATGTATCTCCAAATCCGGATGTAACAGAAGTGGATGCCTGTGCGGAAATTATCCGTCAGAATGATATCGGATTTGTGGTTGCCCTGGGAGGCGGAAGCCCGATGGATTGTGCAAAGGCTGCTGCAAGCGTGGCTTTGACACAGGATTCTATCCGGAAATACCATGGGACGGGGGTTGCACTTCCGGCGGAACATTTGCCGCTGATTGCGATTCCGACTACCGCAGGAACCGGAAGTGAGGTGACCTGTGTATCGGTTCTTTCGGATCATGCAAATGGGAAAAAGGCACCGATTGTATCGGAAGGATTTTATCCGAAAGCAGCAATCATTGATCCGGAACTGACCTATACCATGCCGCCGGCTGTGACAGCAGGAACCGGAATTGATGTGTTGTCCCATGCGATAGAAGGGTATTGGAGTAAGGGACATCAGCCGATTTGTGATACGCTGGCGATTCATGCAGCGGCACTTGTATTTAAGTATCTCTATCGGGCATATAAGAATCCATCGGATGAAGAAGCAAGGGAAAAAATGTGCGAGGCATCTGTCATTGCAGGGCTGGCATTCACACTTCCTAAAACGACTTCTTCCCATGCATGTTCCTTTCCACTGACGAACATATATCATATTCCGCATGGAGAAGCATGTGGGCTGACACTGGATTATTTTGTCCGTATTAACGCAAGGGGAACCGGATCAGAGCGTGTGGCAACACTGGCAAAGGCATTGGGATTTGCGGATGCAGAAGCACTTGCCGATGCAATTTTTGCATTGAAACAGAAACTGGGACTGCGGTGCGATTTAAAAGACCTGCATCTGGAAGAAGAACAGATTGCGGAGCTTGTGAAAATCAGCAGACACCCAAACCTTTATAATAATCCAGTGGAAATTACGGATGAAATGCTTGATAAAATGTACCGGTATCTTGCAAATTAGTTTGTTTTTGTAGTTATTATGTGTTAAGATAATAATCATGACGAGGAGGTCAGGTACAGGATACCTGACCTCTTTTTCGTATTAATGATACAAAAGTGGAAAAGGAGAATACTACTATGAAATTAGTTACAGCAATTGTAAGACCGGAAAAAGTAATGGATGTCATCAAAGCATTGGAAGAAAGCGGTTATTTTGCATTTTCTAAATGGGCAATTTCCGGAAGAGGAAAAGAAAAGGGAATTCAGGTAGGAGATGTGCTTTATCAGGAAATGGCAAAAAGCATGCTCTATATCACCGTGGAAGATAAAGAAAAAGATGAAGTGGTGGATATTATTGTCAATAGTGCCAAGAGCGGAGCGTATGGCCACTATGGAGATGGAAAAATCTTTGTTTCAGACATCGAAGAGGCATATACGATCAGTGAAGAAACCAGAGAGGATGAAGATTAAATACCGGTAGAAGGGAGGAATCCGTATGGCGGAAAAAAGAACAAAATTGAAAAAGTCTATGGGACCCGGCTCTATCTGGGCAGTAGCAGTGGGATCAATTATTGGCTGGGGATGTTTTATCCAGGGAGGTCTCTGGACGCAGAGAGCAGGAGGACCGCTACCTTTGTTTCTGGGATTTTTAGTCGGCGGCCTGCTTATGATCGTTGTAGGTTACAGTTATTCCTATATGATTGCAAAATTCCCAGTGGCAGGTGGTGAGTTTGCTTATGCATACAAAGGGTTTGGACGAACCGCATCTTATATCTGTGGATGGAGCTTTCGCTGGGATATTTGTCAATTGTCGCACTGAACGCGACGGCACTTCCGGTGCTTGCGTCGTATCTGTTTCCGGGAGTATTTAATCGTGGATATCTGTATACCATTGCAGGCTATGATGTGTATATGGGAGAAGTGGTATTATCTTTGTTTTTTATTGTATTATTTGGAATTATGAATTACCGGGGAGCAAAATCAGTTGGGAATCTGCAGCTTGTAATGGTTCTGATCATGTGTGCAGCAGTTGCGGTTTCTGTTGCCGGAACCGTTCTGACAGGTTCCTTTGATGCAGCAAATCTGGCTCCGGCATATGGGGCAGGAGGGAAAAGTTTCGGTGGTGGATTTGTTTCAATTCTTGCTTTGGCACCTTTTTTATATGTAGGATTTGACTGTATTCCACAGGCGGCAGAAGAATATGATTTTCCACCGCAGAAATGTAAGAAACTGATTATTTCGGCTTTAATTGTGGGAGCACTTATTTACGGAGCTATGGCACTTGTCACAGATAGTGTGTTGCCGTGGCAGCAGGTGCTTACCATGAAAGATGCTTCCGGTGCACCGGTTAAGTGGCATACAGGAGCTGTCCTTGACCTTGCAATGGGCAGACTGGGTGTGGGCTTTGTAGCAATTGCTGTATGCATGGGAATCTTCACTGGCATGAATGGCTTTTTCATGACTTCCAGCCGTCTGCTTTTTGGCATGGCAAGGGCAAAAATGCTTCCTTCGGCATTTGGAAAAATTCATCCAAAGCATAAGACACCGTCATTTTGTGTCGTATTTGTTACCATTATCTGCTGCATCTGTCCGTTTTTCGGCAGGGAAGTCATTGGCTGGGTAGTTGATATGTGTTCTGTCGGAACGGCATTGGATATTTCTTTACCTGTGCCGGGGCATATATATTGTTAAAGAAATATGGTGATCCGACGGATACCAACCGGATTCATCCGGCAGTTGCCATGGGAGGCTGCTTTATCTCGGTTGCAATCCTGTTACTTTTGATTATACCGGGTTCTCCGGCATTTATGGCACCACAATCGTTTATTGCGCTGGTTGTATGGATTCTTCTGGGCGTATTGTTCTACTATATTTCACGAAAGAATTTCATGAAGATTACAAAGCGTGAGATGGATTATCTGATTCTCGGAAATGTGCAGGTGGTACGTGGAATGAGAAAGGGACAGGAGCCAGGACAGGTCGTACAGGGAAATGTGGTAAATCCGAAACAATAACATGAAAACCGTTACCGTGCAGAGATTTCTGTAAATGGTAACGGTTTTGATCTATTTATCTCTATCACACACAATCATCAAATCGGGCTGCACAATCGTAAGTGGAGAATCATTTAATTTCACATCAAATCATGGCATAGCATATTCCGTCAAAGACTTCCATTCTTTCTGTTTCTGGAAGATTTTCATATTGGTTAAGCGTGATAAAATCCAGGTTATTTTGTAATCACTTCTTGACACGGAACATGGAAAAGACTACTATAGGAATGAAAAACTAACAGCAGTTATAATAGACTAACTGTTGAGATTTGAAAGGAGAAGAATTATGAAAAAGATGCGCAAAGCATTACTCGCACTGTTATTGTCCATTACGGTAGCAGGAACATCTGCAGCACCGGTTATGGCGGCAGGCACCAACACAAGTGTACCAACGATCCCGACAGAGGAGTCCGACAGCTCCAAGGCGGATAAATTATTTACCGCAGTAAAAGGCGATTACATCCAGTTGTTCAAGGATGCATTATTTGATGTAAAATACAATAAGTATTGGAACGATGACGCAGCAGCCGTTGTCGGAGGAAGTGCTGTAGCAGAAGCCGTAAAGACGCTGAAGGCTTCCGTGGGTTCTACGACCTACGGTGACAAAGCAGATCCAAATGCATTTTACTGTGGATTTATCAATGATGTAAAGGAAGTTTCTTTCCAGGACGGTGGCAAAGTAGAATTTACCACAAGCGACAGCAAAAAAAGTTTCCCATACGTATAAGTTTTTGAAAAAAAGATGCACTCAGCGGTGTGATGGAAGGTTATGTATTCCAGAGCACAGACAAAAACGAGGATGAGTTTAAGTATGTATTTCTCTGCCCGGATACTCCGGCAACAACCTATCACATTGAATTCCGTTACGGCAGCGATCTGACAGAACTGTTAAAACTCAACACTGGAAAATATGCAAACTGGGTAGGCTCCGGTATCTTAAAGAGTGCACTGACAGAGAAAAACGAGCAGATGATCCAAAACTGCATCGCTTTATTCTGTACCGAAAATCTTGCAGAAATGAAGAATGCAGATACCGCAGCGCAGCAGAGCGTTTTAGCAGGTGTCTGGGATGCAGATATGTCCGCATATGCCAGCAATCCGCAGTATAAAAACGCAAAAATGTATTGTGAACTGAAAGCGGACGGAACCGGAGTGACGTATTTTGATCCGAATGGAACCGGAACATATACCGAGAGTCCATTTACATTTTATGCATATGACAATGATGGAAAAGAAGATGTAAGCAGTGGTGTATACATCTCAACCGACAGTGAGAAACTTACAAAGGCCAGCAAGTATGCCATCACAAAGAAAGGTGAGGCAACCATCCTTACCTTTGAGACTCCGGACGGTTCTTCCATCAGCTATATCAAGCGTGACACAAAAGTTGCAGTTGTCAGCGAAAATACCACACTGTATGTAAAGGGTAAGACCAATATCCTTGCAAATGTCGTATCCGGAAGCGGAATTACAACCTACACCAGCAGCAACCCGAAGGTAGCCAAAGTAGATGCCAACGGTAAAGTTACCGCTGTAAAGAAAGGCTCTGTTATCATCACCGCAACTAACAACGGTGTAAGTGGACAGGTAAAAATTACCGTTAAAAATCCAACCTTAAACAAAAAGACAGTAACCCTGAAAAAAGGTAAGACTGCGAAGTTAAGCGTAAAGGGAAGCATTGGAAAAGTAACTTACAAATCTTCGAATACTAAGATCGCAGCCGTATCTTCCAAGGGTGTGATCAAGGCAAAGAAAGCAGGAAAAG